>Ga0153940_1000433_pt1 | contig 22229 bp, 17 predicted proteins | sample TSNJ024MetaG_FD_104736 | JGI IMG/M metagenome (GOLD analysis project Ga0153940, IMG submission 104736) | Attine ant fungus gardens microbial communities from New Jersey, USA - TSNJ024 MetaG | ecosystem: Host-associated > Fungi > Mycelium > Unclassified | place: USA: New Jersey, Brendan T. Byrne...
ACTGTCCCGCGAGGTGTTTTCAGGCTTTTATGCCTGAAAATCCCGAGAATTGCAGGCGCGAAATGCTGTTTACAGCATTTCTGTGCATTCTTGTTGCGGTTCAGCCGAAGGCTGAACTGTAACGAGTAAGGGGTTATATTGCCACTCAGCAATATAACCCCTCTTCATATCATACTTATTCACTTACTTTAAAAATCTCCGGAAAAGTAGCCTGAGCCGTTTCTATCAACTCCTTAACCTTCATTTTATTCACCAGATACTGTGTTTCATTCTCCGGCGTCACTTCAACATAAAAGTTATTATCATAGGCTATATAAGAAACTTCCTTCACCGTTCCCCCCTTCAGATGATAAATAATCGTAATCTCCGGATTTCCCACAACATCTTTCTGTTCGGTTACCTCTCCCTGATTTCCCAGACTTGATATTTTCGCATAAATCTCAGAGTACTGTGATGCCTCAATTTCCTGATCATCCAGAAAATATTTCGTTTCCTGGTTTTCATCATCACTGCTTTCAATTAAGAATGTATGTGTCTCATTATTCATTACAATATCCAGACTCTCAACAGCACTTGTATCTATGGTACCGGACTCTTTATTCTCATACGAGGATTCCTCTGTGTCTATCAGGCTGTTAATAGAATCTACAGCAATTCCATGAACTTCTTTCAAATCATTCACCTGCACATACCGGTTTCCATTCCCATCCTCATTACCTACTACAATCTTGACTTGTTTTTCTACCATAGTTGTTTCTTCCGTCTCCGTGCCCGCTGTATCTTCCTCTGTCTGAGATTGTTCGGTATAAGTTGCAGTAATAACTGCATAGGGATTATCCAGTCCATATTTACTTAAATCTTTACAATTATATTCATAGTAATTGGAAAATGTTAAACCTGCAATCGTCGACTGTAAAGCAGCAACCGCCTCACTGTCAGCTTCCTTCATCTGACCATCTGCTTCCGTTATCATCCACCCGGTAGAAGAGGAGTCATCATTTGCAATATAGTCGGTCCTTTCTCGACTTTCAATCTTAATATCGGTAATATTACTTCCGGTAATTGTCGGGTATGATGTTTCAACAGCATAATTCATTAAGCTTCCGTTAAATACAGTTGCCAGGTCACCGTCAACAGTATAAACTACTTTTACATCATTATTCAAATAGATATAACACTCCCCGGTAACACTATTCGTATTACCGATTGTAATGGAAGTAGAATCTCCTGAAGTCTGAGTAATGGTTATCTTATTGCTTGGCTCTAAAAGCCCATACTCACCCAGATCATCCACATTTTCCAGCGTTCTGGAAGCACTCACATTAGAAAGTGCATCTGTAAGCACTGTCATTTGTTCAGAATCCACCGGGAAATCATCATCCTGATCTAAAGTCCAGTTGTCTTGATCCTTTATGAATCTCATTTGTTCATTTTTTATTGTAAATGAAAGATCTTTAATATCCTCAGCTTTTATATCAATGATAACATTTTCTGATGTTTCATCTGCTTGCTTTTCTGCCTCTTGATTATGTCCTTTCAGTAACAGATAAACCACAACAAGAAGAAGAAAAACCACAAATACAACACCAATTTTGATGATTTTGTTTTTCTTCATTATTGTTTTCTCCTCCTAAACCAAATGACAAATCCACAGATAAGGAATGCTCCCGGGATTAAAATTAAAGTAACGATCGTCCAAATGCTTATCTGGAACTGATTTAGTGTCAGATAGCTGACTTGCAGGCTCTTACTAGCAATCGCTATTGAAGTCCCTTTTTCTTTACACATCCAAGTAATAGAATTCATAACCAGCTCTACATTTCCACCGGAAACCATCTGATTTAAACTGTCATCCAGAATCCCAACAGAAGAGAAGTACACCAGCTGTGTCTCCTTATCACCGGAAGTTTCACTGACTGCCACACCAAGATCAAATGGACCGTCTATATCATTTTCTTCTTTTTCGTACTGTGTCATATTTTCTACATCTACTTTCGAATAAGCAGAACTTGAAGTAGTAATTAATGACTCGATGACTAACGTATCCCGATAATTATCTAATTTCTGAATACCCTGAGACGCTGCAATCAACACATTACGATTATTGGCAGATAAATCAGAGACAATCTCCGATTCACCAAATGAGGGAACAAGGTAATATGGCTGCTGCACATAATGCTGAGTATCTCCTTCAAATATTATACCATCTACTGTTTTAACACCATAGCTTTCCAGAATAGCTGTGAAATTTGGCATCTCTTCTTTTGTATAATCAGAGAAGATTAAAGCTTTTCCGCCATTTTCCAGATAGGAGGTTACTTTTTTAGTTTCTTCGGCTGAGAAATCACTGGTAGGTGAACAGATGATAATTGCCGCCGCATCCTCAGGTACGCTTTCTTCTGTTAAAAGACTTAATGATGCCAGATCAATATTTTCTTTCTCGATAGAGGAAGTGAGAGAGCTGGGCAATGACTGTTCTCCATGACCTTCAACCTGATACAGCATAATTGAACTATCCGATGTAACATAAGAAATAGCACTGGTAAGCTGTCCTTCACCATCGTATCCTGTAGTCTGGGACTCATAGGTCTCATAGTTCACCTCAGTTTCATACAAACCGGAATACTGCACTACTTTGGATTTATCACCGCATTCGATGATTAAACTATTTTCAGAAACCTCATCTTCCGTATATTGAGAAGTGAAATTAGGGTAGAGTACCGGATCCTTTTTTACTACCTTAATATGTGAAGATAAGTCTTCATAACGATCCAACATTTTTTCAACCGTAGAATCTTCATTATTCTTTTGCACAATGTAGTATATTGTAATATCTTTATCCAACGAATTAACCAGCCCCTTCGTCTGGTCACCAACACTGTACAGTTTCTGATCGCTCATATCGAACTTTGTATATTGCGACGGTATCTCATTCACAATCAGATTGATCACGATCACAATAGCAATCACAGCAATAGAAAGCAGTACGCTGTAAGAACCATTCTTTAACTTTTTCATATTTATTTTTTTTAATAATTTCTTCATCATACTACCCCCCTAACTCCAGCGTCTCTTAATGATAGACTGCATTGACAGGAATAAGGAGACTGCCACAATTGACAGAAAATAAATAACTCCCGTTAAATCCAACATACCGTCTATAAATATCGTAAGATGACTGGAAATATTAAAAATATCCAGCAACTTCTGAATCGCACCTTCAAAAAGAGAAGGTTTTATCATAAAAATAACTGCCAGAATTATTTCCCCTGCTAAACCTACAATAGATGCTACAAAAGAACTCCTGGTCATCGCATATATGATCAATGCCAATACAAGCATCAGAACACCAAATGCCAATACCGACGTCATCGCTGTCTGAGAAAAGAAAGAAGCAATTCCCGAAATGACATAACAGGCAAAAAGCACAACAAAAGAGAGTACTGCAGCAATTACCTGGCTTTCTGTCACCGAAGACAAAAAAACACCAATGGCGATTTCAGCACAGCCTAATAAAAAGAATCCCAGTAATGCGGTATAAGCCATTGGAAGTGAAACCGTTCCAAACATCCCCATAATTAACGGATACAAGCAAATAATCGCAATGGGGATACAGTATACCGTAATCAGTGCCAGATACTTTCCAAGGATAATATCACTTACGGATACCGGTGCCGTTAACAGCATTTGATCCGTCTTTTGTTTTCTTTCTTCAGCCAATACCCGCATGGTAAGTATCGGAACTGCAACCAGGAAAATAAAAGTTACAGAGCTTAATGTTACTCCAAAAATGGGATAAGCAGACTGCAGGTTATATGCGGTAAAATATAAACCTGTCATTACCAAAGTAAAAAATATAAAAATATAACCAATCATGGATGTGAGATAGCTTTTTAGTTCTTTTTTGTAAATCGCCTTCATTATTCGCTAACCTCCTGTTCCTGATCTTCTGTCTCTGCAATTTTCATTTCCGAATCTGATTTTATTTCTGCTTTCATATCTGATTTTATTTCTGCTTTCATATCTGATTTTATTTTTGCTTCCATATCTGATCCGGTTTTTTCATTAACCTCTGTTTCTTCTTCATCTGTCTGGGAAATAGAATCTTCATCAACATTTTCAATGCTCCCCAGGGCACCTTCTCTTTCACCTTCGGTGGAATCCACCTTGTATCCTCCATCCTCTGCTTCATTACTCTGGGTTAATTCCAGGAATACATCTTCCAGAGAGAGTAATTTTGAATTCATGCTTAAGATTGGACATTTGTTTTGTGCACATAAATAGAATATTTTTTCCCGGATATCCACAGAATCTACTGTTTTAATAGAGATATCCACAGTGTTTTCGTTATTTTCTAAATCAAGGAAGGTAAATTCTTCGATTTCCGGAAGCTGCTGTAATAATTTTTCCATTTTCTTTGCTGTACTTTTTACTTTAATATCCAGAATATTAGAACCGGATGCAAGTTTACTTAAATTATCCGGAGTATCACTGGCAACCAGCTTTCCATTGGATATGATCAGTACATAGTCACAAACTGCACTGACTTCCGATAAAATATGTGAACTTAAGATAACAGTATGTTTTTCACTTAAACCCTTAATCAAGTCACGTATTTCAATAATCTGCTTTGGATCAAGACCAACCGTTGGTTCATCTAATATAATGATTTCAGGATATCCTAATATAGCCTGAGCTAAGCCAACACGCTGCTTATAACCTTTAGACAGATTCTTGATCAAACGGTTTTGTATATCCTTAATACCCACTAATTCCATTACTTCATCAATCATCTGTGGCATATTAACCTTGGGAATTTTCTTTAATTCAGCAGAAAATTTCAGATATTCCATAACTGTCATATCAAAATATAACGGCGGCTGTTCCGGCAGATAGCCGATGCTTTTCTTTGCTTTCTCCGGCTCATTCAATATATCATGCCCATTGATGATAACTTCTCCTTCTGTTGACGCAATATAGCCGGTAATAATATTCATTGTTGTAGATTTACCAGCCCCATTTGGCCCAAGAAACCCATAAATCTGGCCTTTTTCTACCGTAAATGATATATCATTTACTGCCAGATGATTCCCATAGCGTTTGACTAAATGATTTACTTCAATCAAAATATACTCCTCCTTTAAACTAATACATGCCTTTATCATTTTACTTAAGAATTGTGTTCATAAACGGAAAAAAATGTGATTATTTTGTGATTTTTATTTACTGTTCACAGGGTTTTAGGCAATTGGTTCCTTAGCCGGAAGCCCTGCTTTCCTGGGAAATTTTTTCGGCGTTGATTTGACCTTTTCCACTACCACAAAAGATCTCTCCATACCAGTATCTAAAAGCTGGAACTTAACATTAGACAATAACTTTCCACCTAAGATATTAATTGCCTTTTGAGATGTCTTTAATTCTTCCTCAATCTTTCCTGATTTATATGAGATAAATTTCCCCCCTAATAAAACAAATGGAAGACAATACTCTGAAAGTGAACTTAGATTCGCCACAGCCCGGGATACACTAAGATCAAAGTATTCCCTGTATTCCTTCTGATTAGCATAATCCTCTGCCCGGCCATGAATTGCAGTAATATTATCAAGATTCAATTCATTGATTACAGCATCTAAAAAATTGATTCTTTTTTTCAAAGAATCCAAAAGCACCAGGTTAAGATGAGGAAATGCAATTTTTAAAGGAATTCCGGGAAACCCGGCACCTGTTCCAATATCAATAACTCTTTTTATCTGTGCCATATCACACACTTTTACAACCGCCAGGCTATCCAGAAAATGCTTTATGATCACTTCCTCAAATTCGGTAATACCAGTCAGATTCATAATCTTATTCCATTCAACCAAAAGTTCATAATAAATCATAAACTGTTGAATCTGTAAATCATCCAACTGAATATTCAATTGTTCCAGTCCACTACGAAAAGATGTCGTATTATAAGAATGCATATTTTCCCCCATTACTTTCTGTTACTGTTCACTCCGTGACCAACAACACGCTAACTACTTTCTCACCTGCTCCAGATACACCAGCAAAACAGATATATCAGCCGGAGAAACCCCGGCAATCCTGGATGCCTGTCCGATATTCATCGGATGATACATATTAAGCTTTTGAACAGCTTCAATCCGAAGACTGCTGATCTGGTTATAGTCAATATCAGCCGGAATTTTTTTCTCTTCCAGTTTTTTGAATTGTTCCACCTGCTTTAACTGTCTTTTAATATATCCATCATATTTAATATTAATATTCACTTGCTCAATAACTTCTGCCGAAAGCACCGGCCGCTTTTTATCAATAGAAGCGAATATTTCATAATTTAATTCCGGCCTGCGAATCAATTCAGCAAGCGTAGTTCCCGATTTCAGCGTAGTACTGCCACAGGACTCCAGCAACTGCTGAACTTCCTTTGAAGCGCCAATATTGGTATTTTCTACCCGCACAATTTCTGCTGCTATCTGCTCCTCCTTTAATAAGAGAGCTTCATATTCCTCATGAGTAATTAACCCTGCCGGATAACCTTTCTTTCTCAGTCGAATATCAGCATTATCCTGGCGCAAAAGAAGACGGTATTCCGCACGGCTGGTCATCATCCGATAAGGTTCTTTATTCTCCTTTGTCACCAAATCATCTATCAATACTCCTATATACCCCTCCGACCGGTCAATTATCATCATTTCTTTTCCTTGTATTTTCAAAGCAGCATTAATACCGGCGACAAGTCCCTGAGCAGCAGCTTCCTCATACCCCGAACTACCATTAAACTGTCCCCCGCTAAAAAGCCCTTTAATATTTTTAAATTCAAGGGCAGCATTCAATTGCCTGGAATCAATACAGTCATATTCAATGGCATACGCATTTCTAACAATTTTAGCATTTTCCAGACCTAAAACTGACCTATACATAGCATACTGAACATCCTCCGGCAGAGAACTGGACATCCCCCCCACATACATCTCGTTAGTATCAAGCCCTTCCGGTTCGATAAACACCTGATGTCTGTTCTTATCCGCAAATTTAACCACCTTATCCTCAATCGAAGGGCAGTAGCGAGGTCCCGTCCCTTCAATCATACCGGAATATAGTGGTGAACGATCCAAATTACCACGAATAATCTCATGTGTCTTTTCATTTGTATAGGTAAGCCAGCATGAAATCTGATCGATCTGAACATCCTTGGAATCCGTAGAAAAAGAAAACGGCACAACAACCTCATCCCCAAACTGTTCCTCCATCTTACTAAAATCAATCGACCTCTTATCAATCCTGGCCGGAGTCCCCGTCTTAAACCGATATAACTTAATCCCATTATCCTTTAAAGACTGAGAAAGATAATTCGCTGCCTGCAGTCCATTTGGCCCGGTATAATTACTAATATCTCCATAGATACAACGAGCTTTCAGATAAGTCCCGCTACACAAGATAACTGCCTTAGCATAATAAACAGCTTTGGAATAGATCCTTACCCCTTTAATCACCCCATCCTCAACAAGAATATCCGTAACTTCCGCCTGCTTAATCGTCAAATGATCCGTATTCTCCAATACCTTCCTCATCGCCCGGCTATAAGCATCCTTATCAGCCTGCGCCCGAAGTGAATGCACCGCCGGACCTTTCGATTTATTCAACATCTTAGACTGGATAAATGTTTTATCAATATTCTTCCCCATTTCTCCGCCCAAAGCATCAATTTCTTTCACCAAATGCCCCTTAGAACTTCCCCCAATATTAGGATTACAAGGCATTAAAGCAATACTCTCAATATTTACAGTAAACATAATAGTCTCCATGCCCATCCTGGCACAAGCAAGAGCTGCCTCACATCCGGCATGACCACCACCAATCACTACTACATCCACATTTTCCACTAACGTACTCATTCTATTACCCCTTTATTTTCCAGTACAGAATTTGCTGAAAATCTCATTCACCAAATCCTCCCCAACATATTCACCAGTAATACTGCCTAAGCATTCATAAGCATTCATTAAATCAATTGAATAAAAATCCTCCGGCATCTCCATCTCAATACTATGCTCAACCATCTCAAGACTCTTTCTTGTCTCTATTAAAGCATTCTTATGACGAACATTCGTAATATATACTTCATCATTAAAGGACAATTCCCCCTGAAAAAACATTTCTTTAATCTGATTTTCCAGATTTTCTATCCCCTTTTCCTCCTTCACCGACACCTTAACAACAGGCAATATAATCTGTTCCATCAAATATTCCTCTGTTACAACTGTCTCCAAATCTGTTTTATTCAAAAGAATAACAGCTTTCTTATTCCATTCCTTAAGCATCTGAATAATCGATGCATCATTATCATCCAGTGATACTGAAGCATCCACAACATACAAAATCAAATCTGCATTTTGAGCATATTCCCTTGCCTTTTCCACCCCAATCTGCTCCACAATATCCTGCGTATCTCTAATTCCCGCCGTATCAATAATCCTCAATGAGATACCCTGCAAAATAATTGTTTCTTCCAAGATATCTCTGGTAGTACCGGCTATATCTGTAACAATTGCCCGCTCTTCACCAATTAAAAGATTCAAAAGAGAAGACTTTCCTGCATTGGGCTTACCCACGATCACAGTCTTAATCCCCTCCTGAATCATCTTACCTTCATCAGAAGAACGAATCAATTTCTCTATCTTTTCCTTTTCTTTATCCACAACAATCTTCAATTCTTCCCCATAACCATCAATACTTATATGCTCCGGATCATCCAGAGCTGATTCAATATAAGCAATATGATAAATAATCTGTTTCCTAATATTCTTAATCTTATTTAACACAGATCCCTTCAGCTGGCTAACCGAACTCTTCAATGCATATTCACTTTTGGCATTAATAACATCAATTACCGCTTCCGCCTGTGACAGATCAATCCTGCCATTTAAAAAAGCCCTTTTCGTAAATTCCCCCGGGTCTGCCGGTCTGGCCCCATATTTGATCACTGTCTCCAGCACCTTACGCATCGCCAGTATTCCGCCATGACAATCAATTTCGACTGTATCTTCACCAGTGTAACTCCGCGGTCCATCCATTAACATAATCAATACTTCATCAACCATTTCATTAGCATCATAAATAAACCCATAATGAATTGTATGAGAATTTTCATTCATAATATTCTTTTTATTATTCTTAGAACGATACACTTTGCTTAAAATCTTTCTGGAATCATCGCCACTTATCCTAATAATCCCAATCCCAGAAGCAGTCATAGCAGTAGCAATCGCTGCAATAGTATCTCCTGTCATAAAAATCCTCCTAAAGGTGACTATTTTGTAGTTGTTGGCTATCAGGACTTCCTGCAACAAAATTACAAGGACGAGATATTTTCATACCCCGCCCCAAAATCATCTAACAACCTTATTTCTTCAAAGTAATAACCACATGTCTATAAGGCTCATTCCCTTCACTATAAGTTTCAACATACTTATTCCCCTGCAGCGAAGAATGTATAATCCTTCTTTCATAAGGATTCATCGGCTCTAATGAAACCGGCTTCCTTGTCTTCCTAACTCTATAAGCAATATTCCTAGCCAAATTCTCCAACGTATCTTTCCTGCGATTCCGATAATTCTCCGTATCCAATTTAACACGGATATATCCTTCTCTATCTTTATTAACAACAAGACTAGTAATATACTGAAGAGAATCCAAAGTCTGTCCACGTTTACCGATCAAGATACCCATATCATCCCCAGCAAAGTCCACATTCAAATTACCATTTACATTATCATATTCAATCTTAATATCAGCCGGAATATCCATAGCAGCAAAAACATCTTTCAAAAACTTCCCGGAAACCTGCTTAATCTCCTCAATTTCCGCCTCTAAACGAACTACAATTTCTTGTTCTCTTCGATATTCTTTTACAGGTTCCCTATGATTTTTAAATTCTTTATTATCTTTAAATTCTTTATTATCTTTAAATTCTTTATTATCCTTAAATCCTTTATTATCTCTAAACCCTTTATTATCTTTAAATCCTTTATTATTTTTAAAATCTTTATGGTCTTTAAATTCTTTATTATTTTTAAAATCCTTTTGAACTTCTTTTTTCTCTTTTTTGTGCTCTATAAAATCCTTTTTCTGTTCCTTCTTAAACTCTTTTTTAATTTCCTTTTCAACCTTCTCTGGCTTCACAACTTTTTCTACAACCTTTAGATCAGGAACTTCTTCTGGCTTTTTACAAACCTTAATAATCGCCGGTTTACTACCAAACCCAAAGAATCCGGAACTTCCTTCACTAACAACTTTAATATCTAAATTATCACTGAATGTTCCTATTTCGATGCATGCCTTTGTAATCGCATCATCAACTGTTTTTGCGGAAATTTCAATATAGTCCATGACCAATCCCCCTACTTCTTCTTATTCTTTTCGTCAAACTGTTTCACCATATTCGCTTTTGAAGCAATACTTCCTTGTTTAAGACTTCCGCTGTTATAATATTCCGTAGCTCTTTTGATTGCTTCTTCTTTTTCCTCTCGGGAAACTGTACTATCTTCATTACCCACATTACGAGTACTTGCAGAAGCCTGTTGTGTAATCCTTTGAGCAGGAAGACCTTTTTTTTCACGTTTTTTCTTCGCCTTTTCCTGATTATGACGAATCAACGCATCCATATCAACATTTTCCATTTGCTTATTAATAATAATCTGCTGAAAACTTCTGATAACAGCACCGGCAATCCAGTAGATACCCACACCAACAGGGAAAGAAATACAAAATACCGCTGACATGATCGGCATCATCGTATTCATGCTCTTCATCGAGCTTTCCATTGTACTCTGTCCATCTGTGTTTGTCTGAGCCTGGGGCATTAATTTGTAATTCAGCCACTGAGTAAACCATGCTAATAATGGAATCATGATTGCCCCAAATACTAAAAAATAAGATCCATTTGACCATCCCAGCTTTACAATTGAAAGAGGAGTATCAGAAATATTCATTCCTAAAAAATTACCCACATTAGCAATTTTAGAAGATGTACTGCTGATCAAATCAGAAAAACCACTAAACTGACTAATTTTAGAAAAATCAACCCATTGGGAGGGCGATAATTTATAAAGAAAATCAACAACTGAATCACTTGTTGCCACACCATTTTCCATAATCAGTTTTGTTGAACTCATTTTTTCATCGGTAATAAAAGTCTGTACAATATCTGTAAATCCAGTAACTCCAACAATTTTAGCAGTTAATCCTTTGAATATATCACCTATAGTCATAATATATCCGGGTATATGATAAATAACCTGATATAAAGCTATCATAATGGGCATCTGAATTAAAAGCTGACCACAACTTCCCGTTGGAGATACACCATATTTTTCATAAACAGCAGTTGTTTCTTCCTGCATTTTCAACTGAGACTTTTGATCTTTTTTGCCTTTATATTTTTGCTGTATTTTCTGAATCTCAGGCATCATTACGTTATTTAATTTAGAAAATTTCTGCTGCTTTATTTGCAATGGTGTCATTAATAAATACATAATTAATGTAAAAAGAATAATGGAAAGACCAATATTCGGCAATCCAATCTTATCCAAACACCAATAAATTCCACTAATTAAGTAGCCAAGAATATTAGCAATCCATCCAATAATAGGCACTGTTGATTTTGTCAATAAGATATTCAAAGTAACTTCCTCCTTAAGATTCACGGAACGGGGTCATATCCACCTTTTGAAAATGGATTACATCTTAATATTCTCCATATTGCCAGTAAACTTCCCTTCAAAGCTCCATATTTTTCAATTGCTTCCAATCCATATCTGGAACAAGTTGGGGTATAAGGACATCTTGTTCGCTTCATTGGTGATAAATACTTTTGATACAATTTAATCAACTTGATCAATATTATTTTCATTATTTAATCCTGTTATATGATGGATCTTACCCAAGTGAAGAAAAGCTTTTTCAATGTCTTTATAACTTTTCCCCTTTGCACCAGGTCTCGCTATAACCACCATATCCAAACCATTTAAAAACAACTGTTCATTCAAACGATAACTTTCTCTGATCAATCTTGTCAATCTATGACGTATAATACTATTTCCTACTTTTTTACTAACAGAAATTCCAATACGATTCTTATTCAAATTATTCTCTAATACATACATTACAAGTAATCTGTTAGCAAAGGATTTTCCATGCTTGTAAACCTTCTGAAAATCCTGATTTTTTTTCAAACTCATCGAATTTTTCATCATTTTTTAATAAGAGAAGAAAAGACCACATAACTGCGGTCTTATGCTGATAAACTCTTTCTTCCTTTTAATCTTCTTGCAGCTAAAACTTTTCTTCCACCTTTAGTGGCCATTCTCGCTCTGAATCCGTGAACTTTCGCTCTGGACCTTTTCTTTGGCTGAAATGTCATTTTCATTTTCAGGCACCTCCCTTGAACCAAATATCTATTATATATGGTAATTTATTCTCTCAATGATTCTGAATTAAAGTCAAAAAACATCATTACAATTATATGCATAAAGCACAGCTAAGTCAAGCTAAAAAGCGTTTTTTTTATATTTTGTTACGGTTCAGGGTGTGAATATTAATAAATTTAATGTGTTGGCTGCCAGGACGCCACTCTGGAAGAGAAGATACCCTGTGACTTAACTATAACTATTTTAAAAATAAAAATTTAATATTGAATAGTTTACGTAATACTATCCACAATTTGTGGATAACTTGTGGATAACTCTTCTTTTGGTTGTGTAAATTAAATTTTTTCAAACAAATTTTTGTCTAAATTTAGAGTATATCAATTTGTGTATAAAAAAAAATTTATACACAGATGCCAAATAATTTAATGTTATGGTAACTTCAATCGAGTAATCTATCTTAATTTTGCCATTGATTAAAATCCTATTTTATTATAAGATATATTAGAGTAATTATCTAAACGTTACAGTTCAGCCCTATAGACTAAACTATAACAAAATTATATAGAATACAGCTTGGCGCTAATATGTCTCGGTATTTCCCTGCACATGCAGAAAAACACCTCGCGGGATACAATAGAGCAGGTTCGGAAACTCCGAAGCCGCATTATCACTGTCATTCTGAGCGTAAGCGAAGAATCTCACCTCTGGAATTTCGTAAACTTTTAGTGTATAAGATTCTTCGCTACGCTCAGAATGACACTTGGCAAATATTGGTTTCCGAACCTACTCACAATAAAGCTAAATTGTAAAATTTTAACTTCTAAATTTCAGGAGAATATATCAATGGACATTATTATAGAAAAATGGAACGAAATACTTCAGACAGTAAAAAATGAGCATGAATTATCGGACGTGTCATTTAATACCTGGCTTGAACCTCTAAAGGTACATAGTGTAAAGGACAATGCCGTAATAATTCTTGTCCCATCACAACAATGGATGACTTATATCAGTAAAAAGTATACACTTCCTATTAAAGTAGCAATAGCAGAAGTAACCGGAATTGATTATGAAGTCAAATTTGTATTAGCATCAGAAGATTCCAAAAAAAATTCCGCTGGTGATACTGCCCATTCGATAAATTCTAACCTAAATCAAAAGTATACATTTGACACCTTTGTGGTAGGAAGTAATAATAAATTTGCCCATGCTGCTTCTTTAGCCGTAGCAGAATCTCCCGGTGAAATTTATAATCCTCTCTTTTTATATGGAGGAGTTGGACTTGGTAAAACACATCTTATGCATTCTATTGCTCACTTTATTCTTAAAAGCAATCCAGGTGTACAAGTTCTATACGTTACAAGTGAAACTTTTACGAATGAACTGATTGATGCCATTCGTAATGGTAATAACACTGCAATGTCCAAATTCCGGGAAAAATATCGTAATATTGATGTCCTTTTAGTGGATGATGTACAGTTTATTATAGGAAAAGAATCTACACAGGAAGAATTCTTTCATACCTTTAATACTCTCCACAGTGCAAAGAAGCAAATTATCATATCCAGTGATAAGCCGCCAAAAGAAATGAGTATTTTGGAAGACCGTATTCGTTCCCGCTTTGAATGGGGACTGATTGCGGATATTTCTTCTCCTGATTATGAGACAAGAATGGCAATCCTTCGTAAAAAAGAAGAGCTGGATGGTTATAATGTAGATGATACCGTTATTAAATATATTGCTACTAATATCAAATCAAATATTCGTGAATTGGAAGGATCCCTTAATAAAATTATTGCCTATGCAAATCTTGAAAAGAAAGAAGTTACTCTGGAGCTTGCAGAAAAGGTTTTAAGGGATATTATATCGCCGGACGAAAAGAAAGTAATTACCCCTGAATTAATTATTGGAATTGTTTCTGAGCATTTTGATATACCTTCCGATGATATTAAGGGAAATAAACGTAATAGAAAAGTAGTTTTTCCAAGGCAGATTGTTATGTATCTGTGCCGGGAAATGATTTCCATGCCTTTAAACGGTATTGCAAGAGCTCTTGGAAAGAATGATCATACTACAGTAATACACGCCTGTAAGCAGATAGAAAAAGAAATTGAGGTTTCAAAAGAAATTCAGGATACTATTTCGATTTTAAAGAAAAAAATTAATCCGCCTTCTTAATTCACATTTTCCACGTGAATTGGATGTGCATAAAGTGTGGATGATCCAAAAGCAATTTTTATCAACATTCCATACACAGTATATTTTGCTATTATCAACATAGTTATTCATCAGGTTAATCCTTTTATTTATGAAAGGTTAAAGGGGTTTTTCACAAATCCACAACCCCTAATAATACTACTTCGGATTTTTTATTTATTTATTATATTAAAGACAGTTTTTTCAGGAAGGGAGTTATTCACATTATGAAGTTAATCTGTTCAAAATCTAATTTATTAAAATGTGTTAATATTTCATTGAAAGCAGTTCCATCCAGAACAACAATGCCTATCTTAGAATGTATTATGATCGAAGCAGAATCTAACGATATTAAGTTTACAACTAATGACATGGAACTTGGAATTGAAACAAAAGTAGAAGGTACAATTATCGAGAAGGGGAAAGCAGCTCTTAATGCAAAGATTTTTTCTGATATTATAAGAAAGCTGCCGGACAATGATGTTACTATTTTGACAGATGACAAATTTAATACTACAATAACATGTGAAAAGGCAAAATTTACTATTCCGGGACAGTCTGGGGAAGATTTTGCTTACCTTCCGTATATTGAAAGAAATGATTGTATTACCATATCTCAATATACATTAAAAGAATTAATCCGTCAGACTATATTTTCCATTGCTGTTAATGAAAATAATAATAATAAGCTGATGACTGGTGAGTTGTTCGAGATTAAGAATAATATTTTGAAGGTGGTTTCACTGGATGGACATCGGATAGCAATTCGCAGAATTGAACTGAAAGAGAATTATTCTGATAAAAAGGTAGTGGTACCTGGTAAGACGTTGAATGAGATCAGTAAGATTTTATCTGGTGAGATGGATGATCAGGTTCATATTTATTTTACTGATAACCATATTTTGTTTGAATTAGATGATACGCTTGTGGTTTCCCGATTGATTGAAGGTGAGTATTTCAGGATTGATCAGATGCTTTCAAGTGATTATGAGACCAAGGTCAGTATTAACAAAAAGGAATTTTTAAATTGTATTGACAGAGCAACTTTAATGGTAAAAGAAGAGGATAAGAAGCCGATTATTATTGATATCCAGGATGAGTCGATGCAGTTGAAGATTAATTCGCAGATTGGGTCGATGGATGAGGATATTGATATTACCAAAGAAGGTAAAGATATTTTAATTGGATTTAATCCTAAGTTTTTGATTGATGCTTTGAAGGTTATTGATGATGAAATGATTGATATTTACCTTGTGAATTCCAAGGCTCCTTGTTTTATTAAGGATGCGGATGAGAAATATATTTATTTGATTTTACCGGTTAACTTTAATGCAGCCCGATAGTCTATTATTAAAGAATAAATAATGAGGAAAACTAATGGAAATTATTAAATTGAGAGATGAAGATGAATTTATTAAGCTTGGGCAGGCATTGAAATTGGCTAATTTAGTTATGGATGGTGTGGAGGCTAAGTTTGTAATTAAGGATGGGCTGGTAAAAGTTAATGGTGAAGTAGATACCAGAAGAGGTAAAAAGTTATACGATGGTGATATTGTAGCATTTGAAGACCAAAAAATTAAAATAATTAAATAATGTTGGTGATACATGTTTATTGAAAAGGTTGAATTGAAAAATTTCAGGAATTATGACCAGCTTTCTATTGATTTTGACCATGGTACCAATATATTATTTGGGGATAATGCTCAGGGGAAGACGAATATACTGGAATCTATTTATCTTTGCGGTACTACTAAATCGCATAAGGGAAGTAAGGATAGGGAGATGATCCGGTTTGATGAAGAGGAGTCTCATATTCGGATGTTTGTGAATAAGGAAGGTAATTCTTATAAAATTGATATGCATCTGAAGAAGTATAAATCCAAAGGGATTGCGATTAATTCAGTTCCGATCAAAAAAGCTTCTGAGCTTTTTGGGATTTTGAATCTTGTATTTTTTTCACCGGAGGATTTGAATATTATTAAGTATGGACCCAGTGAAAGAAGACGTTTTTTGGATTTAGAGCTTTGCCAGCTAAATAAGCTGTATTTATTGCAGCTGATGAATTATAATCGTGTATTGAATCAAAGGAATAGGCTTTTAAAAGATATTGCTTTTTCACCAGGTCTGTCGGATACTATGGATATATGGGATGAACAGTTAGCTAATTATGGAACGGTTATTATTCAGGAAAGAAATAATTTTATAGAGGAATTAAATAGTATTATATTTGATATACACAAAAATTTGACGGGAGACAAGGAAGAAATTACACTTGTCTATGAACCAAGTGTAACATCAGAAGATTTTAAGGAATCTCTCAGGGGTCATCGGGAGCGGGATCTTCGTATGAAATTATCATCGGTCGGACCTCATAGAGATGATCTTTGTATATTGGTGAATGGGATTGATATTCGAAAGTATGGATCCCAGGGTCAACAAAGGACAGCAGCTTTATCATTGAAACTATCTGAAATATATCTTGTAAAGAAGATCATCAAAGATACCCCAATTCTACTATTAGATGATGTTTTGTCTGAACTGGACAGCAGTAGGCAAAACTATTTATTAAGAAGTATTAATGATATTCAAACTCTTATTACATGTACAGGATTGGATGAGTTTGTAAATAATCAGTTTAAAATCAATAAAGTTTTCAAAGTTATCGATGGGCATGTTTCATCTTATTACTAAGATGAAGCCACCGGCGGATTGCAGAGCGATGCAAAGGAATTATGTCATGCGAGCATGACGCATCGCCCGCAGCAAGAACGCTGGAGCGTTCTTGAATAGAATAATTAGGAGGAATATAAATGAACACAGAATATGGAGCAGATCAAATCCAGATATTAGAAGGATTGGAAGCAGTAAGAAAAAGACCGGGTATGTATATTGGAACTACATCTCTTCGTGGTCTTCATCATCTTGTATATGAAATTGTAGATAATGCGGTAGATGAGGCGTTAGCCGGTTATTGTGATACAATCCAGATTACGATGAATAAGGATAATTCGTTGACAGTTATTGATAATGGACGTGGTATTCCCGTAGGTATCAATAAAAAAGCCGGTATTCCTGCAGTAGAGGTTGTATTTACAATTTTACATGCCGGAGGAAAGTTTGGCGGCGGTGGTTATAAAGTTTCCGGTGGGCTTCATGGAGTAGGCGCATCGGTTGTTAATGCTTTGTCGGAATGGCTGGAAGTTGTAATTTATAGAGATGGAAAGGTATATAGGCAGCGTTATGAACGAGGTCATGTTGTATATAAATTAAAAGTAGTGGGAGAATGTGAACCGGATAAGACAGGTACGTTGATTACATTTTTACCGGATAAAGAAATTTTTGAAGAAACCTTATTTGAATTTGATACATTACAACAAAGATTCCGTGAGATGGCATTTTTAACAAAGGGTCTTCGGATTATTATCCGTGATGAAAGAGAAGAAGAGCCAATTGAAAAAAGTTTTTATTATGAAGGTGGAATTAAAGAATTTGTTACCTACCTAAATCGCAGTAAGAATGCAATTTATCCGGATGTTATATACTGTGAAGGTGAAAAAGATGGTGTTATGGTGGAAGTGGCTATGCAGCATAATGATTCTTATATGGAGAATTCTTATGGTTTTGTAAATAATATTACCACTCCGGAAGGTGGAACTCATATGATTGGGTTCCGTAATGCGATTACTAAGACTTTTAATGATTATGCCAGGAAGAATAAACTTTTGAAGGATAATGAGCCAAATTTGAGTGGTGAGGATATTCGAGAAGGTTTGACTGCTATTATCAGTGTTAAAATTGAAGATCCGCAGTTTGAAGGACAGACAAAACAAAAGCTTGGTACCAGTGAGGCCCGGGCTGCTGTTGATAATGTTGTGAGTAATCAGCTGACTTTATTTCTTGAACAGAATCCATCTGTTGCCAAACTTACTGTAGAAAAGTCTGTTATGGCGCAGCGGGCAAGGGAAGCAGCCAGAAAAGCAAGGGATTTAACAAGAAGAAAATCTGCACTTGAAAGCATGTCCTTACCTGGAAAACTGGCAGATTGTTCAGATAAAGATCCTCGTAATTGTGAAATATATATAGTTGAAGGTGATTCTGCGGGTGGTTCTGCTAAAACAGCAAGAAGCCGTGCTACCCAGGCGATCCTTCCTCTTCGCGGCAAAATATTGAATGTGGAAAAAGCCCGTCTTGATAAAATCTATGCCAATACAGAGATTAAGGCGATGATCACTGCATTTGGTGCCGGTATTCATGATGACTTTGATATTGAAAAACTCCGTTATCATAAAATTATCATTATGACTGATGCCGATGTGGACGGCGCTCATATTGCAACCTTATTATTAACCTTTTTGTATCGTTTTATGCCTGAATTAATTAAACAGGGTTATGTATATATGGCACAGCCTCCTCTTTATAAACTGGAAAAGAATAAAAAAGCTTGGTATGCGTATTCAGATGATGAGTTGAATAAGATTGTCGAAGAAGTAGGACGTGACGGTAATAACAAGATTCAGCGTTATAAAGGTCTGGGAGAGATGGATGCGGACCAGCTGTGGGATACTACGATGGATCCGGAACAAAGAATTCTTCTTCGGGTAACCATGGATGAAGAGGCATCTTCGGAAATAGACTTGACTTTTACTACATTGATGGGCGATAAAGTGGAGCCAAGACGTGAGTTTATCGAAGCAAATGCAAAATACGTGAAGAATCTGGATATATAAAGTGTATCTGTTTTGGCTTAGAAAGAGGAGAAAATAATGGAAGAAAATATTTTTGATAAAGTTCATGACGTTGATTTGAAAAAGACTATGGAAAAATCTTATATTGCATATTCTATGAGTGTTATTGCGTCTCGAGCTTTACCTGATGTAAGAGATGGTATGAAACCAGTTCAGCGCAGAATTTTATTTTCAATGATAGAATTGAACAATGGGCCTGACAAGCCGCACCGAAAATGTGCCCGTATCGTCGGTGATACTATGGGTAAATATCACCCTCATGGTGACAGCTCCATATATGGTGCTTTGGTTAACATGGCTCAAGAATGGTCTACCCGTTATCCCCTGGTGGACGGACACGGAAACTTTGGTTCAGTAGATGGTGACGGTGCTGCGGCAATGCGTTATACAGAGGCAAGATTAAGTAAGATATCAATGGAAATGCTTGCCGATATTAATAAAAATACCGTTGATTTTGCCCCTAACTTTGATGAGACCGAAAGAGAGCCGGTAGTACTTCCGGCCAGATATCCAAATCTTTTGGTTAATGGTACATCCGGCATTGCTGTAGGTATGGCAACTAATATTCCCCCTCATAATTTAAGAGAAATAATTACTGCAGTTGTTAAGATTATTGATAATATTATTGAAGAAGACAGAGAAACAGAGATTGAAGAACTCTTAAGTATTGTAAAAGGACCTGATTTTCCTACCGGCGCGACGATTCTCGGTACCAGAGGATTTGAACAAGCATATCGTACCGGGAGGGGAAAAGTCCGCGTCCGTGGGGTAACTAATATTGAAACACTGCCAAATGGTAAGAGTCAGATTATCGTAACGGAACTTCCTTATATGGTAAATAAGGCTCGTTTGATTGAGAAAATTGCTGAACTGGTGCGGGATAAGAAAATTGATGGAATTACTGATCTGAATGACCACTCTAACCGGGAAGGTATGAGAATTTGTATTGATCTGCGCCGTGATGCAAATGCCAATGTAATTCTCAATCAGTTATATAAACATACGCAGCTTCAGGATACCTTTGGTATTATTATGCTGGCACTGCATAATAATCAGCCGAAAGTCATGAATATTCTGGAGATGCTCAAATATTACCTCACTCATCAGGAAGAAGTAGTAACCAGAAGAACTCAATATGAGTTGAATAAGGCAGAAGAGCGTGCTCATATTTTAGAGGGTTTATTAAAGGCGCTTGATAATATTGACGAAGTGATCCGCATTATCCGTGCATCCAGAAATACACAGATTGCCAAAGAAGGTTTGATTGAAGCATTTGCCTTAACGGAAGTACAGGCTCAGGCAATTGTGGATATGAGACTTCGTGCTTTAACAGGTCTGGAAAGAGAAAAACTGGAAGCAGAATACAATGAATTGATGAATAAAATTCGTGAATTAAAGGCAATTCTGGGTGATAGAAATCTCTTATTACGGGTGATTCGTGAAGAAATCCTGATAATCTGTGATAAATATGGAGATGAAAGAAGAACTTCCATTGGTTTTGATGAATATGACATTTCCATGGAAGACCTGATTCCAAAGGAAAATACAGTTATTACCATGACTAAGCTTGGTTATATCAAACGAATGACTGTGGATAATTTCCGCAGTCAGAATCGTGGTGGTAAGGGAATTAAAGGAATGCAGACCATTGAGGATGATTATATCGAAGAATTGTTGATGACTACAACACATCATTATCTGATGTTCTTTACTAATATGGGTAAAGTGTATCGTCTCAAAGCATATGAAATTCCCGAGGCCAGTAGAACAGCCAGGGGAACAGCAATCATCAACCTGCTGCAATTGACTCCGGGAGAAAAGATAACGGCGGTGATTCCGATTTCGGAATATATTAAAGGCTATTATTTATTCATGGCTACGAGAAAAGGTCTTGTAAAGAAAACACCGATTACCGATTATATGAATGTAAGAAAGACAGGACTTGCTGCTATTGGTTTGCGGGATGATGATGAACTGATTGAAGTTAAATTTACGGATAATAAAAAGGATATTCTGATTGTTACAAAGTATGGACAATGTATCCGGTTTAATGAAAATGATGTCAGAAGTACCGGTAGAACTTCTATGGGTGTACGTGGTATTAATCTGAGTGATGACGATGAAGTAGTTGGTATGCAGTTGAACCGTCAGGGTGATTATCTTCTGATCATTTCTGAAAATGGACTTGGTAAACGTACCATCATCAGCGAATTTACCCGTCAGAATCGTGGTGGTAAAGGGGTGAAGTGTTATAAGATTACTGAAAAAACTGGTAATGTTATTGGTGTAAAAGCAGTAAATGAAGATAATGAAATGCTGATAATTACTACAGAAGGGATTATTATTCGGATTTTGTGTTCTGATATTTCAATACTTGGTAGGATTACATCGGGTGTTAAATTGATGAATATGGATGATAATATTACTGTTGCCAGTGTTGCAAAAGTGAGGGAGAAAATAGAGGAGAATATTTCTGGGGTTGATGAGGATAAGAAATTAGAAGATGTTCAGGGAGTGGAAGAAACTGAAGAGGTTGATGGAATTGATGATTCTGATGAATAATAATCTTTAAGAGGATGAGAAAGGCAGATAGTATTTGCTTTTCTCATTTTTTACAGTGGTTGTTTATATTCGGATACACTGATGATTATATGTTACAGATTAGTTACGTGAATTTTTAAAAGTTGAATAGTCAAATATGTTGGCTGCCCGGACGCCACTGTGGGAAGATCGGTGCTTTCCGCAAACCCGGGCAACGTACCTGGTGAACTAATTGCTAACTACGACTAAAGCGCTCAGGAAAGCCTTCGCGCTTAAGTCTCCGTAAGCAATGGATTTCACCAGGTACTAAAACCGC
>Ga0153940_1000434_pt1 | contig 22199 bp, 17 predicted proteins | sample TSNJ024MetaG_FD_104736 | JGI IMG/M metagenome (GOLD analysis project Ga0153940, IMG submission 104736) | Attine ant fungus gardens microbial communities from New Jersey, USA - TSNJ024 MetaG | ecosystem: Host-associated > Fungi > Mycelium > Unclassified | place: USA: New Jersey, Brendan T. Byrne...
AGCATTCTTGCCAAAGAATGAGGATTTCAGTTTAATTGACTTGGTATAAAAATAGCTGACAGTTTGATGTGCCTACTGTCAGCTGTCTTTAAAGTTGATATACCCAAAGTTCAGAAAGAACCCCTTAACGGAGTCCATGCTTTTTTAGTTTACTTTATCGGATGACTAACCAGCTCTAATACCCCCACCTAAATTTCACTTTATGCATAAAGTGAATATCCATCCGGATAAAAACAAATGATCGGCACCTCTTTATCGATGATTTCATACACTGCTTTTGCCTTGGCATAGGGCATATTGATGCATCCATGGGAACCGCTGTATTTATAAATAGTTCCACCGAAAGTTCCTCGCCATGAAGCATCATGTAATCCGATTCCCCGGTTAAAAGGCATCCAGAAGTTTACATGGGATTCATATTCATAAGTGCCATCTGCCCGCTGCGTTCCTCTTAAGACACGGTCTTTTTGTTTATAATACAAGTTAAAAATCCCCGGTGGCGTATAGCGCGCTTTAGTCAGCCTGCCCGAGACAAAATACGATTCGACTACAATCTCTCCGTCCACATAATAATACAAATGTTGATCACCCAGGTTAATTTCAATATACGTATGACCAAATCCATTATTTTCAGTTGACACTTCCCTGCTGGAGTAAATCGGCTCCCGCGCAATTTGATCATTATTAGCAATGTTTTGCTTCAGGGCAGCAATCTCTTCATTCTGATTAATCTTCCATCCGTAGGAACCGCCGCTTACGGTTATTTCTCTTCCGCCAGTCATTGTAAATGGTCTTTCTTTTCCAACCGTATCGGTTCTCTCTGCTAAGGTTGCTACATATTCAATCAACCGCTCTTCGAATATTGCTTCATCCTTTGAGTAATGCCCTTGCTCATCTCTCACCAGCCAATGGCGGGTGACATTACCATTCAGCACTTCCTCACCTTGAGGGAGCTGATAAATGATGCTTGGCGTTCCCAATGCATTTAGCTCGTTCTGCTCTACTTCAAGAGCTTCATTGTCACTCCTGATCTCCGGTTGTACATATGCTCCTGCTTTCTCTGCTACAAGCTCTCGCTTACTCTTGGAAATCGCCCCTTTTACAGCAGCTAAAAATACATTAGAGTCAATCGTAGTCCCTTCTACCTCCGGGACAATCTCAAAATGTCCATTCTGGAAATTCACAAAGGCATTTTCCGGTGCAATCTGGGCTTCAGCCTGCAGACAGTCAAGAGCATCACACTGTGCTTTCAACTTATCCTCATCAAAACGGATGCTCTCCGCAACCTCATATTTAAATTCCCTGAGATACCCCAGCAGCCAAAGGAAAGAATTCTGCTCCTCCAGTAATCTTTCCACACTGCCGTCAGATACATATGCGAAATTAATATCACTGCCTTGAATAGTCTGGCTTTTATCTTCACGAAATACCAGCTTAATTGAATAGTCTTCAACCTTTTCCTTAATCCTGGTCTCTGCATCTTCCACTGACATTTCCTTACAATCAATGTTATTAATCCTGGTCCCTGGCATGAATTTATCATGATAATGATACGCAACTCCCGCATATGCACACACAATAGCAAGCCCTGCAAGGATACCTAAAATACGCAGCCCCTTTTTTACAGTACGATTTTTCCCTGCATTATCATCTATTGACTGAGCTTTCTGAATATTCTCAGTTTTCTGAATGTTCTCAGCTTTCTGAGTGTTCTCAGCTTTCTGTTGCTGCTTAACGGCATTTCCTTTATTCTTGTCTTTATTCTTGTCTTTATTCTTGTCTTTATTCTTGTCTTCACTCTGCTGCTTCTTGGAACCGTTTTCTTTTTGATTCTGCTGTTCCGGGTTCGTGTTTTTTCTATTATTAACGGCTGTCCCATTCTTACTTTGCGGCTTCTGAGACGTTACTGCAACCTCGCTCTGATTGGCATTTTGTTGCTTTTTAACTGCCTCCGCATTCTTGTTTTTAATGGCATTTTGCTGTTTTGGTGCTGTATCTGCTTTCTTGTTTTTGACAACATTTTGTTGTTTTGGGGCTGTATCTGCCTTCTTGTTTTTAACAACATTTTGTTGCTTTGGGACTGTATCTGCTTTCTTGTTTTTGACAACATTTTGTTGCTTTGGGACTGTATCTGCTCTCTTGTTATTGACAACATTTTGTTGCTTTGGGACTGTATCTGCTCTCTTGTTATTGACAACATTTTGTTGCTTTGGGACTGTATCTGCTCTCTTGTTATTGACAACATTTTGTTGTTTTGGGACTGTATCTGCTCTCTTGTTATTGACAACATTTTGTTGTTTTGGGGCTGTATCTGCTCTCTTATTTTGTGCGTCGTTTTTTGATTTGTTAGCTGCGGCGCTCTTATTTTGCGGGACCTTTTGTGGCTTCTTAGATTCCGATATATTTTTTTTATTTTGGGCATTTTGCTGCCCGCGAGATGCCGGCTTATTCTTATTTTCATTTATATTATGCGGCTGTTCTTTGTGTATGACTTGATTATTTTTCTTCTCCGCAACTTGAGCTTGCCGCTGCTCTTTATTCCTGTCCTTTGCCCCATTATGCTTCTGTACCTTGGATGTGTCGTGAGAGCTTGGCTGATTTTCCGGAATATGTCCAATTGTTTCTTGGACGATTTTTTTCATTGCCGCGGCAATTTTACTATCTAAGTCCTGATTATTTTCGTTATTTGATCCACTCATCTTGGCAACTCCCGTTTACTTTTAATGACAAAATTTACGCTATTATACCACGAAATAAGACTGGATTACAATTAATTCAAAGAAATTCAACATCTTTCATACTTTTGTAAAATGTAACCCATGTCTAACTAAATCTATGGTCGTTTCCTTTCTATCATTCCAGTTTTTACAGAATAATATCACGTTTTTTCTTTACTGTTTTATCCGCAAAAAAAGAATCGGTACTTTAAGTGCCGACTCTTTTATCTATATGAATTTTAATAATTTTTAGCGAAACTAACGGCTACACACAAGCTTCATTATGCATAACCGCCGCTTCATGTTGTCAAGCTTTATTATAGCAATGAAATGTGTACAGAATATGTGAGTACTGTAAAAGAAGTATAAAAACATTAAATGTTTTCTTAAGGCTTTCTTTCGGATTTAGCTACTGCTTCTGGGCAGAACTCTGTGTACTTTTGGGTTGCTCATAATCAAGCGCCTGACTGCTGTCCGATACTCCTTCTGTTGTTGGATCGGTTATAATCCCCATCATTGCAAGCAGGTTAATTATCATACCTGCCAGCTGGACAATCTGTGATTCCGCTATCCCCGGTACAACACCGGCCATACCAAGAATCTGGTATATCAGCGCAATTGCTGCTACTACAATTGAAGTTAGAGTTACTTTGTTGGAAAATCTTAATTTCCAATTGATTTTCATGAAAACTCCCTGAAACTATTCTTTTTCTATATATATGCATAGATTCTGCTCTCATATGTATTACCGATCAACATTCTTAACAATTGCCAGCGGCGCTTAAGTTTTCCTGACATAATACATCTGAGCCACTCTGCAATCTGTACACATACAGTAAACTATAAACATATAATATTATTGAAGACCTTACGCTGTTTTAAATCTAGTGTACTGTCCGGTCAATATACTAGTATATTATTTACCAATAGCCAAACAACACTGTTTAGCTATAAGTGAACGAGACAACTCGTTACAGTTCAGCCTTCGGCTGAACCGCAACAAGAATGCACAGAAATGCTGTAAACAGCATTTCGCGCCTGCAATTCTCGGGATTTTCAGGCATAAAAACCTGAAAACACCTCGCGGGACAGTCGAAGGCTGAACTGTTACGGCAACTCATCAACAGGGTCTTTTTTTAGCAAACAGTAAAGGAAGGAATAGATATGATAGATTTTATATTAGAATATTGGATGCAGGTACTTTTCGGCAGCTTTGTCGCAGTTATTGGTGCCATGTACCGAAGAATAATGAACACGTTAAATGAGCAGCACAAAATGAAAGCTGGTATGCTGGCACTTATGCAAGACAGGTTGTATCAAGGATGCACGCATTATATGCAGAAGGGATGCATCGATATTGAATCCATGAGAAACTTGGATATGCTCTATGAAAATTATAACAAATTAGGGGGAAATGGAGTAGCTTCAGCACTATATGAAAGAATAAAATCATTGCCCATCGAGGAAGAAGAATAGTATAAATGCCCTCTCCCGGCAGCCAAATCAGACTACTGACATTTGTCTGCCTGAGAGAGCATGTTATTAATACTTGGAACTTCAAAATATCTTGTTGGCTAATAGAATATCATCATAGCCAGAATACCTTCCCAGACGCAATATCATAATGTGCTCCCAGGACTTTCGCTTCATTTTCTTTTATAATAGGATTTTCTTCAATCTCTTCTATGCTGCTCTTAATATTCGCATAAATTGCTTCATCAATATCCATACTGCCCTCTATGGAATGGCTGATTTTATCCAGAATGGACTGCAGATTATGGGGATGCTGGTGCTCCCCGCCGCCAAGTGCAGCCGTAACAGCTCCGCAGCAGCTATGTCCGACAACAACTATCAATGGTGCCTCCAGATGCTCAACGGCATATTCGATGGAACCCAGCACCGTCATATCAACAATGTTACCGGCATTGCGGATTACAAAAATGTCCCCCAGATTCTGGTCAAAGTATATTTCCGGTGCCACCCGGGAATCTGAGCAGGTCACAATAATGGCAAAAGGATGCTGCCCATTTTTTAATGCCTCCCGATCCTCGGCACTTGTATCACCTATAACGGTGTTATTATCAAGATACCTTTGATTCCCGTCTTTTAAATACTGCAGCGCAGTCTGCCAATCATGGATTATCTCATGGGGATTATGTACGTTCATATCTCATCCATCCTTTCCTTTATTTGTCTCAGTAACGTGAATACTTTTAATTTCTACTGATAATGATACCATGCAAATAGAAAATAATCCATCCATATATTCAGTGCGTAAAAATTATCTTCTGTCATTACCGCACTTTGGAGTCCATACGGAATATTATTGGCAAATGACAGGCTTCCTCTGCGAAAAACCGCTCCTGCGCTAACAGGAGCGGTTTACATACCGGTTACAGTACGTGCCGATGCTCTCATAAAAACATTTATATTGTATCATTTCCTATTGATATCTCTGATAATTATTTGCTGACAGCTGCATTTAATGCATCAATAGAGGTACGCAGTCCAGCCTCCACACTCATTGTCAGATCTTCCATCTCAAGCGAAACATAACCATCATAGCCCAGCATCGAAAGAACTGAAAAGAATTCTTTCCACCACTGCAGATCTTTACCGCATCCCACCGCAACATAGTTCCAGGTACGGGTTTTGGTTTCCGTTACCGGCTGATATTCCATTAATCCATCCACATCAAAGAGTCCCCGTTCGATCCGGGCATCTTTCCCATGAACATGGAAAATGGCTCCTTCCAGTTTCCGGGCAGCGGCAATCGGGTCAGCTCCCATTACAATCAAATGACTCGGATCAAGATTCATTCCAATGATATCCCCGATCGCTTCACGAAGCCGCAGCAGTGTAGATGGATTATATACCAGCTGGCAGGGAAATTCTTCAATCGCAATTTGTGTCACCCCTTGTTTTTTTGCATATTCAGAAAACTCTTTCCACCAGGGAATCGCCACCTGATTCCATTGATAGTCGATTACACCCGGCATATAATCCGGCCAGGATATGGTGGAAGTGATCCAGTTGGGCGTTTTGTCTTCCGGACAGCCACCTGGTAAACCGCTCATCATAACAATCTTTTTGATTCCCAGTTTTCCTGCCAGTTCAGCAGTCATATAGGCAGTTTTTGAATGTTGTTTGCCCAGTTCTCCGGGAGCCAGCGGATTTCCCGAGCAATTGAGTGCAGCAATTTCCATTCCACGATCAGCCAGTTCTCTCTTGAAAGCTTCACGCCTGTCTTCATCAGCCAGAAGCCCTGCGGTATCTACGTGCGGGCAGGCGGCCCATCCGCCGGAAGTCATTTCCACGGCATCAATCCCATACGCCTTTACTTTATCCAGCATCTTGGGATATGTAAGATCACCCAGTATATCAGTACATAGTGCCAATTTCATCATCCTTTTTCACCCCTTCTCATTCAAAATCAATCCATACAGAACCAGCGTCAGCAGACTTCACACAGTTTCGCACCCAGCGAATGCCTTCAACCCCTGATTTCAGCTCCGGATATACCAGTTCACTTAATGTTTGTTCATCACCCCGGCGCTTCGCTTCGATAGCAACCGCAAATTTCAAATAAATGTTAGCCCAGCTCTCAGCCAAACCTTCCGCATGCAGTGCACCCAGGCGCTCATAAGCATTTGCTTCATCATACAGATACCCCATTGCACGGATCAGCGTCTGCACCGGCTGCCCCTGTACTTCATATTTTATTTCATTTGGCTGATGATCACTAAATTCAATGCTGGCCTTACTGCCCACAATCCGGATCCGATGTCCATTCATACAGCCGGCATTTACAGAAGAAACCCACATCCGTCCGACTGCTCCATTATTATAGTGCATCAGAACATAAGCATTATCTTCCAGCGGCTCCCGGCTTTTAATAAAACTCTGGCGGTCACACATCAGCTTTTCGATTTTCAACTCCGGGCAAATGAGCCGGCTCATATAGTAAGTATGGGTTGAAAGGTCTCCCAGCACAAATGATGGGCCTGCCATTTTGGGATCCACCCGCCATTTCTGCGCCTCACTCTTCTTATCCCCTTCATCAGTAGCATTGAAACCATGAGTATACTGCAGTTCGATCATCCGGATGTCACCCAGATCTCCGTTTGTTACCATCTGACGCATCTGCAGCAGCATCGGATGTCCCGAGAATCCATAGGTTACTCCAACAATCAGTCCTCTCTCCTCTGCGATCCTGATAATCTCTTCACCTTGTTCAACTTCGAAAAAGAGCGGTTTTTCGCAAATTACATGCAGACCCGCCTGCAGAGCTGTCTTGGTTATTTCATAATGGGTACCATTCGGCGTGGCAATACTCACAACTTCCACACCATCATCTCTTTTGGCTTCTTCTGCAATCAGCGTCTTATAATCGGGATAACAGCGGGAAACATCCATTCCCAGATTACTGCCAAATTCGCGTCCGCGCCCGGCATCAATATCAAAAGCCGAAGCAACTAACTGAAACGCCGTGTTGTCACGTAAGGCACCTAAACGGTGTTTGTATCCTACACCACTTGTTTTACCGCCGCCGATCATACCCCATCGAAGTGGGCGCTCGATCTTCTTTTCACCATTGATCATATCATTTCCTCCTATTAAATTAAAAAGTTGTTTCAGGTTTCTACAATGTTTTATTTGACCTCATTATATCGCTAAACCGGTTTGAGCTTAATAGGAGGAATTGCTGTTTTATTCATTATTATTGCGTTCACATTATTTGTGTAGTATTATTAATTATAGAGAGAAAACCAATTATTTTGCTGATATACACATCATTCTTGCTATGAAAATGCTAAGGAGGATATTACTATGAGAAGTGTTGATCCCGGTGTCCTTGCACATTCCTATTGTTTTTCATTTACCCCTTCAGAAACTGCTAAAAAGCTATATTATTATCCTACCTGGTGCGGACATTATTACTGCACTTCGGATTATTATATGAAGCGGGAATTTTTTCCCGATATTCTGCTTGCCTATGTGCGCAAAGGGGAATTTTTTCTGGAATACATGGAGCAGCAGTATACTGTTTCAAAAGGCGAAGTTTTCTTTATTGACTGTCAACACCCTCATTTTTATCGGGCCTCTAAAAATCTGGAGTTTTTATATATCCATATTAACGGTGCCAACTCCCATGAACTGGCCGGACATATTATCTCGCAGCATGGAGTTTTATTTCACGGCGAAAAGAATGTCACGATCGGAAAGCTTTTATTCAACTTAATCGAACAATGCCGGCGCGACCAGGTAATTTCCGCTCCCGACTTTTCTTTGCTCTGCTATCAGCTAATGGTGATGCTCACCCATCGGGATACACCTGAAAATGATATTGAAAATCCAATTGACATTTCGATCCGGTACATCCGTGAAAATGTGGGCAAAAAAATCACTCTGGATGAATTGGCCCAAATGGTCGGTTTGAGTAAATACCATTTTTCCCATATCTTCAAAACCGAAACCGGATACTCGCCGATGGAGTATGTGATCAGTACGAGACTGGACCGCTCCAAGGTTCTGCTCAAGGCATCCCATCTCTCTATTTCAGAGATTGCCTATGAGGTGGGTTATGAAAACCCCGGTAGTTTTATTAACCTGTTTACCAGTAAAATCGGCTGTTCTCCGAAAACCTTCCGGAAAATGTAACCACTCAGTATAACAAAAAAACCGCCCCTGCGCCAACAGGAACGGTTAATGGATTATAATGTTCCATTTATTCATATTCAGAAAAGGATATCCTGCCCCAGTTCATACAGCAAATCATTGGTGTCCTCCAGGGATAAGTTCTTTTCCAATGCAAAGATAATAATACTGTCACGTCTGTTCTTTGCGTATAATTCCGATTTTCCTCCCAGCTTCAGCAAACGGTTGGTCTGTTTTAGATCTGAGTCCAGGGCAAAAACAATACATATCAGTTTGTCCCGGTCAGGGTTCTTCATTCCGGCCAGAATCTGATAGGTATATACTTCGCTCAGTCTGGAACGTTTCACAACATCTATCTTCTTAAGCTCTTTTTCTTTCATCAGCCGGGCAATATATTCCGCCAGGGTACAATCCAGAAACTGTTGTGCATTCTCCTCTACAAAAGATCTTATTTTCGTACACGCCTTTAATTCATTCATCAATTCTTCTGTTCGTTTATTCATGGTGTTCAAAGCTCCTTATTGTTTTATTTATTTTAACACGATATAATAGTCGTAAGAAACCATAGGAGAAAGATAATGTTGCAAAATACGAAAGATTTTATTCAAACGCAGTACACCCCTCTTACGATACTTTCTGAAAGCAGCCGCGCGAAAGTTGAGGTGGTGAAAGATTCTCATAAAATACTGGCAATTCAAAAATCTATTCGCAGTCCCGATACCGTTTACCCGATTCTTAAAACAATCCGTCATCCTGGTCTGGCAAAGATCTACGATCTTTACTGCGGTGCGGATGAAACGATTGTTATCGAGGAGTATATCGGAGGGGAAACCCTGCAGCATAAGTTGGAAAACGGAACCGTTTTTTCAATCGTCCAGCTTCATAACTGGGCGGTACAATTATGTAATATTCTTTGCTATATACATGCAGAAAATCTTATCCATAGAGATATCAAGCCTTCAAACATTATTATATCGGGAGACAATATTCTGAAATTAATTGATTTTGATTCGGCCAGAACCTTTACCTCCGGTCAGAGTACGGATACCGTCTCTCTTGGTACCAAAGGTTATGCCGCACCGGAACAATATGGTTATGCACAAACTGATGCCCGCTCCGACATCTATTCCTTTGGCGTTCTCTTTCGTCAGTTATTTACAGGCCAGCTCTTGGGAACATCTGTCAGCAACCCTGACTTTGAAAGGATCTTAACAAAATGTACGCAGATGGATCCGGCCAACCGATATCAAAATGCCGCGGCACTATTACAGGATTTACAGCTTCAGCAAACCCCGCCAAAGCCCACTAAAAATAAAGAACTGCAAACTTCCAGACTGAGGTATACCTTCTCTGTTAATCGCTTGTGGATCTTTCTGCTGTTTTCGCTCTACACGGTATTGATAGTGTACGCTGCCGCAAACGATGACCAGTACAGAAGAATATTTTCCTATATCATCTTTATATGGATCTGTCTGATTCCTGCCGCATATGCGCTGAACCTCTTCCAGTTCAGAACCCTGCCGTTTATCCCCCCTTTTAAAAGAACCCGGAAATTAGTATCCTACGGCTTTCTGCTTCTGCTGATCTGGTTTATAGGGTTAGTAATCCTCGCAGAACTGGGACCCTTCTTTATTATTAAGTAACAATGCAAAAATGCCCTTCATGACTTCTCACAAAGGGCATTTTATTATTATTTATTTTGTCAGAACAAACTGTGCTTTCACATTACTAAGCCACTCCGACTGCACGTCAAGCTGTAATTGCTGCCACTCTGTCCCCGCCTGGACTACAAAATATCCTTCCATACTTTTTCCGGAAGCCAATGTTCCGTCAAGCGATCCTTCTGAAAATTCAGAAGGCACCATGAGCTCTGTATCCGCCTTCGTGTCATCTACATAAGCACTGAAGAGCATTAGCGAACTGATATTCTGATCTTCTTCTGAAACATTCTCAATCTTGAATTTCACTCCCACAAATACTTTTCCCTCGGTCGGTTTAATAAAATCGTCCCCTTCGGATTCTTTCATTTCCAAAGCAGTTATTTTCAATGTATCAAATACTGCTGCTTCATTTAACCCAAAGGTTTTATCCTGCTCTTCTTCCTCAGCCGGCTCCTGCTCCGTTTTCTGTTCTTCAGCAGTTTCCTTTTTTGGTGCTGCTTCTGTTCCGCATGCAACGCTTACCATTCCGGCAAGAGTCAGTGTCAGCATAAAAGCAATCACTCTTTTCATTCCTTTTGTCTTCTTCATTCTTGTGCCTCCCTAGTATTTTCTGTTGATATAATGATGTTGGCGTCAAAAGGTGTTTTGACCCCTGATACCTACGGATTGCTACGCACTTTGTGCTCCTGGTATAATATAATATTACCATATTAACAATAATAAGTCATATGCTATCAGCATAATTCTAAATTAATTATATTATAACCTGATAAAAGTGTCATAATGTATGATCTCCTTTAAAATAATTTGAACTTATATTTTAAAGGTTTACCGAAAGGGTTTAAAGTGTTAGAATGAAGAAAAGAGCAAAGAGAAAGCACTGAACTACCGGCTTTCAGTCCACTGCGCCAGCAGTTTAGTGCTATTTATATAATGGACGTCATAGAGCTTCAAGGGAAAATTGATATTAAGATTATAGAATATATACTTGTTTAGTGATGTAATCGCGATCACCCTCCGAGATATGTAAAGTAAATTGATATTACTAATTATTAATTATAGAGGAGGAATAATATTGAGATTGAATATCAAATCGTTCTTGGGTATCATGTTTGTGTTGCTGTATATACTAAGTGTGTCACAGCCTGTTTTTGCAAGCGAGGAAATGCCCACAGTCAACGTTGCCATGAGCGAAGATGAGTCAATAATTGTTGAGCGTATTCTTTACACGGCTTTAAAGCGTATAGATTATCAAATGGTCACCAAGACCGCCGGCATGCGCACTATGGTCAACGATGTAAATTACGGCGACTCCGCTATTGTACCTGCCCAAACCATAGGATTGGACGAGGAATATCCTAATTTAATAAGGGTTCCCGTGCCTATTTCATATGTTGAGGTCAACGCCTATACGCAAAGCGACATGCCTTATGAGTTTTCCGACTGGAGCGAGTTAAAGGGGCTTCGGTTGAGCCATTGTTGGAAAAATTTATTCGTCACACGAAACGTTCCCAAAGCGGAAGCCTCGGAAGTCATTACGTTAAATGAATATGAGGATTTATGGGATTCATTACTGGCAAACGAAACCGATGTGGCGGTTATTCCGAATTTAACAGGTTTTGTACGCATTGTGCCGGAAGGGATTAAACAGGCAGGGGTTATTCAGCGCGAACCCCGTTATACATATGTAAATAAAGATTACGACTATCTTGTTCCTTTGCTTACGGACGCTTATCAGAAAATGACGGACGATGGCACTATGGAACAAATCCGCAACAGCCAACAAGTCGGGGATAAACAGGTTGTTCTGCACATCAGTTCTTACAGCTCACGCGTCGAATGGGAACGCAGTGAGATAGAAGCAATCCGCAAGGCCCTTGAGCTTAATACAGAGATTGAGTATCAAAACTTGAATTTAAATGCCCGGCAAGTTCCTAATAAATCTAATATGAACGCCATTATCGCCAACACTATCCGTACAAATTTTATTGAACGCAATCCGGATGTTATCATAGTTTCAGATAATGACGCGCTTGAATTTGTGTTAAATAATTATTATATGCTTTTTCCGAAAGTGCCGGTGGTATTTTGCGGCATAAATGATTTTGATATTTCTATGCTGCACGGCTTTGAGGAGTATGTAACCGGCGTTTCCGAATCCGAATCTGTTCATGAAACTGTCACGGAAATGCTGCGGCTGTACCCTGAAACACAGCGGATTTATTTTTTAAATGATTATACGGATTCAGGATTGAAATGGCGCGACAGCCTTGAAATGGCTTTGAATGCATACGATTTCCCTGTGGAATTTGAATTCAACGAAAATAAACCCTTTGACGAGATTTTAGAGGACATACGTGGCTTTGATTCTAATACGCTTGTTTTAATCGGCACTTATTTTTCAGATGGCGGAAATACGTTTTATATGGAGCAGGAGACGCAGGAAGCGGTCAGCACCGCTTCAAAAATGCCGGTTTTTTGTCAGTCAAGTTCATTTATCGGTTATGGGACATTTGGCGGCATGGTATCCGTCGGCGAAACACAAGGCCAGATCGCCGGCACAATGGCACGAGATATTCTTATGGGCAAGGCGCCTTCGGAAATCTCTATTATTATTGATTCAAAACCGCTTAATCAATGGCAATTTGATTATACCGTTGCCGAACGATTTGGTATAGATATCAGAGATTTACCTGCGGGGCATACCATTTTAAACCGTAATATTCCCATATGGGAATCCAATCCTCTTGAATTTAGGTTGGCTCTTATGGCTATTATTTTTTCTTTTGTGATTATAGTTGTATTGACTGTGTTTTTAAGATTAATGCGAAAAAAGAATACCAATCTGATTGAGATACAAAGTCATCTGCACTCGGCAGAAGAGTTTAACGAAAAATTGGCAGGTATCGCTGATAAAGAAAAGGAAGCAAATATGCTTAAAAGCCTTTTCTTATCAAATATGAGCCACGAAATACGAACGCCCGTAAACGCCATCACCGGCATGACCTTAATTGGAAAATCATCTACAGACATGAAAAGAAAGGATTATGCCTTTGAAAAAATAGAAAACGCCTCACAACATTTGCTTGGAGTTATCAACGACATTCTTGACATGTCAAAGATCGAGGCGAATAAATTTGAGCTTTCAAATATTGAATTTAACTTTGAAAAGATGCTGCAGAAAATAGTAAACATTATCAATTTCCGCGTGGATGAAAAAAGGCAGCATTTCTCGGTTCTTCTTGATAAGGATATACCGCGTTCATTAATCGGTGACGATCAGCGGCTTACTCAGGTTATAACGAACCTGCTTTCAAACGCGGTGAAATTTACGCCGGAGGAAGGATTAATACGGCTTGACACGCGTTTGATCAATAAAGAGGATGATATATGTGAAATACAAATCGAAGTGACGGACACGGGTATCGGAATTGATCCGGGGCGACGCTCTCGTTTATTCAGGGCGTTTGAACAAGCTGACGGTAATACGTCGCGCAATTACGGGGGAACGGGACTCGGACTCGCAATATCGAAGAATATTGTCGAACTAATGGGCGGCAGCATATGGGTTGAGTCGGAGTTTGGAAAAGGTTCCAAATTTGCTTTTACCGTTAAGTTAAAAACAGGCTCGGAGGAAAACCTTTATCCGTTAGATTCCGTCGCAAACCGAAAAGATATCCGGGTGCTCGTTGTGGACGATGAAATAGAAACAAGGGAATATTTCGCCAGCATAGCCGAACAGTTAAAAATATCATGCGATACAACGGCAAGCGGCGCGGAAGCGATGAAGCTTATCGACACCAACGGCTCTTATGACATATATTTCGTGGATTGGAATATGCCGATTATGAACGGAATCGAGCTGTCGCGTGAAATCAAAGCCCGCGTCACGGATAAATCGGTAATCATTATGATTTCCGCTACCGAGTGGTACATAATCGAAGAAGACGCAAAGACAGCCGGAGTTGATAAATTCCTGCCAAAGCCGCTGTTCCCTTCTTCTGTATCGGACTGCATTAATGAATACCTCGGTCAGCATATCATCTTAGAAACTGCGGATAAAAATGATGAAATAGTATCTCTTAAAGGGTATCGCATATTATTGGCAGAAGATGTGGCGATTAACCGTGAAATTGTGCTGACCCTTTTAGAACCGACGCAATCAACGGTTGATTGCGCCACAAATGGGATTGAGGCAGTGCAGATGTTCAATGATATGCCGGATTGCTATGATATAATTTTAATGGATTTACAGATGCCTGAGATGGACGGTCTGGAAGCAACGCGGCATATCCGTTCTCTTGGATTTCCGAAGGCTGCGGAAATACCCATCATCGCCATGACAGCCAATGTTTTCAAGGAAGATATCGAACGATGCAGGGAAGCCGGCATGAACGACCATTTAGGTAAACCATTGGACTTTGATGAAATGATGAGTAAGATAAAACAGTATTTGCAATTTCGAGCATAAAATTTGGTCAAGCAACACCTTATGCTCCTGGCGTTGGAGTGGCTCTGAACACATTTACAGTCTTGTCCATAACAACCTGTACGTCACTCCCCGAATCAAGAATCGTATTTTGAATCGATTCCCTTTCTACCAGTACTGTAATCACGTCAAGTGCCTCCAATTTATCAGTAGTCAGCAAAGCTCCCACTTGCGTAGAAAAACAAGAATCAGTTGTCACAGCTTGTACCTCCGATACTTCAGTAGTAGCAACAATATGATTATCAGAAATATAATTTCTCTTACCCGAAACAACATGTATTATTACAGGTGTTGCACCAGACGGCATGATGTACTGAGTACCCATTGTCACTGAAATATGATTAGCGATTACAGAATTATTATTACCGTTAATATACAGGACGCCATACAAATCATCTAAACCATTGTCGTATGCCTGCATAGGAGGCCAAGGTTCATGGTCACGTAAAAAATGATTTGAAGAAACCAAATTCTCCGAGCAGTTTTCCTGAAATACCAGCATTCCCGGATAAAATGAATGAAATCTATTACTTGTGATAGTTGAACGTACCACACCGACAAAATGGACACTGCTTCCACCCCGTGGAAAAATATTGTTTGCCGTAATCAAAAGTCCTCCATAATTTTGAGCATAAATTGAATATCCTTTATAACCGGCTCCTATCAAGTTATCGGTTATTTTTGAAGCCTGTCCCAAACCCCGCAGTTCTATACAGTTACCACATTCAGCTATAAAATTATCATGTATACTGAGTGCATCTGTATCATAAATCGTAATTCCATGCTCTAAATACACTATTCCCATGCCGGTAATCCGGAAAGCGTCCCCGGCACTTGCACTATAAATACCTGTTTTCCCATTCATATATGTATTTTCCGGATCTGTTCCTCCTGAACCATCGTCAATAAAATGTAAACCATCAATACAAAAGTCGGCAAACTCTACCGAACTTATTCGGGGCTCCCCATTCCGCTCAACATAAAACGCTGCTCCTGCATATTCCGCATCGTCAGCCTCCGCAGAAATATCTACAAGTATGCGGCTTCCTCCCGGCCACACTTCGTGCCAATCTGTCCATTCACTCTCCGGAGTATTAAAACGAATACTTGAAGATGTAAAACCATGTCCAGAACCCATAATCTTTAGATAGCTGATATCTATAACTACTTGACTGACCAGATGATAGTCACCTGGCGGGATATAGATAACTGCACCTGGCTTTCCTCCTCCATTAATATCAGAGTCCGTCTGCCTGCCTTTAATATCCGCAATGATGCTATTGATCACCTCCCCAATATCCTCATACGGATTACCAACATTCCACTCTGTTACGTCATAATAATTATTACTAGCCATTAATAAATCCTCCTACAAGATTAGCACTACTAAAATTTCTAACTTAATGATAATGATGTTGGGGTCAAAAGTTGTTTTGACCCCTGATACCTACGGATTGCTACGCACTTTTGCTTCCGCAATCCTAAAAACATTCTTTCAATCCATATGTCTCAATATCTTTGAGGATCACACTGCCTCCATATGCACGAATCTTCAACTGATTCTGCGCATCCCCGGCAAATATGTTGTTGGAATGGTTATTCTGATATTGGTCTGTAAAAATTTCAAGAGAACTCTGGTCAGATAAAATATGCACATCCAGTTCCTTTTTTCCTTTTAGATACATCACACTTCTTGAGATACCTCTGCTCCATCCGTCCGCTTCATTTCTGTCTACACTCATTTCCGCCTTCTTGAAGTCAAACAGGCATACCGTCTTCCTACCCTCGCCGCAGCGCAAGTCTAATTCCAGCTTATCGGCATCCGTCTTCTCAAGATCTATCTTCAGCTTCAGTTCAAAGCACACTCCATCTCCGGCTGTCAGCTTCGTCTCCTCTTCTGTTACCACAAGCGCATCCTTCTGTTTCGGATTTTCCCGCACAGTTTCCACCTCTGCTATCGGAAGAAACTGCAATGTACCATCTTCCATCATGCGCACTTCTCTCGGAATATTGAATGAACCACACCAGCCTTCCTTGTGCGTTGGCCCCCAGTCCTTCCACAATGGCATCCATTCCCATTCATTGGCCCATCCGACGATGATTCTTCTTCCATCCGGTGCCAGGAAGGACTGTGGTGCATAATAATCAAAGCCCCAGTCAATCTCACCATTTACATAAGAGTTAAACTTACCTGTCTCATAATCGAAATCACCGGCCAGATATACAGCAGTATGTTCACCCGCACCCATCGGTGAAAACGTTAAGACATATTTATCACCCATGGGATAAAAATCCGGACATTCCCACATATAGCCCCATTCTCCACGGCTCTCAGCCAGTACATTGAAAAATGTCCAGTGGAACATATCTTTCGACCGATAAAGCAATGCCTGTGCTTTATTATCACGACTTGCACCACATACCATATAATAAGTATCCTCGTGCTTCCATACCTTTGGATCCCGGAACCGATCAGTCGGAATACCTTCTGGTGCAGTCAGTATCGGATTTCCTTCATATTTTTCAAAATGAATTCCATCTTCACTATATGCAATGCACTGTGTCTGCTCAAATCCATTTCCTTCATTGGTTGTTCCCGTATACATCAGTAATAATTTGCCATCATGCTCGATTGCACTTCCCGAAAAGCATCCGCCGCGCAGATGATTATCATATCTTTCACTGGGAGCAAGTGCTAACGGCAGGTACTCCCAGTGCAGCATGTCATCACTGACCGCATGCCCCCAATGCATACTGCCCCAGAATCCATCATATGGATTATGTTGAAAAAAGAAGTGATATTTCCCTCTGAAATAAATTAATCCATTCGGATCATTCAGCCATCCGGTCTGCGCCATAAAGTGATAACGCTGACGCATCTTTCCACTCTTTACAATATTCTTTTTGTTGTCTATCTCATACTGAGCCTTTTCAATATTCTGCTGCATTAATTCTTTAGTCATAAGACGCCTCCATCATTTCTAACCCTTTACAGCCCCGGCAGTCATTCCCTGCACAATATATTTCTGAGCCGCAAGCGAGATAATCATTACTGGGAAACTAAACAAAAATGCACCTGCACACATTGGTCCCAGATCCAAATTATATGCTGACAAAAATCCTGCCAATCCAACCGTGAATGTCTTTGCGTTTGTACTGGTCAATAACAACGCAACAAGGAAATCATTCCATGCCAGGAACAGTGTAAATATAAATGCTGTTGCTAATCCAGGTTTACAAATTGGCAGAATAATCTTCCGGAACGTTTGGAAACTATTTGCACCGTCTACAAATGCCGCCTCATCCAGCGTTGTCGGAACTCCCTCATAAAAACTTAACATCGTCCACATGACAAACGGCATATTGATGGCTGCGTACACAATGATCAAAGCAATTTTTGTATCATATAAGCCCAGATTGCAAATCATTTCATAAATCGGTACTACAATACTTGAAGTCGGAATCATCTTCAAGCACAAAACCAAAACAACTAATGCAATTGATAATTTTGCACCTGAACGCTGAATCGCATATGCCGCAAGAGAGCCCAGAATCAATGCAATGATTGTGCTTACCAGTGAGACACTCAAACTGTTCATCAGATATTTAAATGCATCCATTCTTTCTAACAGCCCCGAAAAGCTTTCAACCGAAAATACCTTTGGGAAAAAACTTGGCGGAACTGCAATTACTTCTGCCCCCGGTTTAAATGAACAACAAATTACATATATGTATGGTATAAGCCAGAATACAGTAAGAATCACTGATAAACTGATTCCCAACTTTTTACCGATTTCACCTTTTTTCTTCACTTTTTTCACCTCCTATCAAACCAACTAACTATTCTTTTTCTTCGGGTTCCACAAACTCTGCATGAATACCAGTGTGAATATTACTAATACTGCAATAAACACTACCGCCATTGCACTGGCATAACCGATATCGTTATATCGTGTCAGTGTTTTGTAGATAATAATACTGATTGTTTCTGAGGAACTATTAGGACCTCCTTCAGTCATTGCCCAGATAATATCAAAGGTTCTGGCGGCGTCAATAATTCTCACTGACAATGCTGTCAGCAAAACCGGTTTGATTACCGGAAGCTTAATAGTAAAAACCTGCTGCAGCAAACTTGCTCCGTCTATTTTTGCAGCTTCTAACATACTGGAATCCAATCCCTGCAATCCCGCCAGTATCATCAACATCATAAATGGCGTTGTGAGCCAGATATCCGCAATACAACATGAAATCAGCGACCATTTTTCGTCTGCAAGCCAGAGAATATCACTACTGCTTGATAAAATTCCAATCTTCATCAAAAGCTCGTTAACAATTCCAAAACTAGAGCTCATCATTAATTTCCAGGTAAGACCTGCTACCAGCGGTGCTATCATCAGAGGCGCCATCATAAGCGAACGGATAATTTTGCTTCCTTTATAATCTAATTCAAAAAATAATGCAAATAATAAACCTATCGCCGTCTCAACACTTACGGCTATTACGATATAAATCAATGTATTCTTTAATTGTTTTAAAAAACCGCCGGCTGTAAATGCGTGGATGTAATTTTCCAAGCCAATAAATGTTTTATCACCTGTAATTCCAATTTGATAGAAACTGTCAATTACCATTTTAATGACTGGATATATAAGAAACGCACCCATAAATACCGCACCCGGCAGAAAGAATAATAATAAAGTTTTTCTTGATATCAATCTCATTCTCATTTACCACCTTTTTAAAACAGAAGGTTATTCCTTTGTTACAGTTCAGCCGAAGACTGAACTGTAACATTACTTACGTTATCTTAAACTTCTTGAAATACCCTCTGCTAATCATTTCACCTGTTTAAACACATGGCTGCACTACTTACCAATTGATTCAATTTTCGTCTTCGCTGCTTCCAATGTCTCCTTTACATCGGCCCCGCCTAAGCTGGATTCTACAACACCAATCAGAACTTCTTCAATCTGAGGCCATGTAGCTACCATAGGTCTTGCCTGGGACTGTTTACCTCCTAATGTTTCAAGAACTGCTGTTGTATGCTCATTGCCTGCTTCCTTTCCGGCTTGTTCGTATACGGATGTTCTACCTGCAATCTTTAATGTAAGATTCATATAACCTGCATTGTTATCATACATGAATTCTATATATTTTTTAGCCATCTCTTTATTCTCTGAATTCTTCATTACACATTCATACCAAGGACCTGTAGTTACTCCAACGCCGGCGCTCCCACCAATCATTGGTGCACAGCCTACTTTATCGGCTCCAAGTGCTTCTACTGCCCCCGGATAATGGTGGCTCCAGTTCAGCTGCATTGCTACTTTTCCGTTTTTGAAGAGTTCCTGAGACTCTGTCGCTGCTGTAGCCAGCGAGTCCGCCGGTGTGTAATCAGCGTTTGCATTCGTGACCATAAAGTTAAGTGCATCTACATAAGCCTGATCTGTGATGTTTACATTCCCATCTTTATCAAACACAAGTCCTTCAGCACCGGCCTGGCATGCAAAATCAAGGAATGAACATACTGCATCAGAACCGCTGCCGAAAACTGTTGTTCCGCTCATATCATCGGTTTTCAGGTCTTCTGCAAGTGCCTGATACTCCTCCCATGTCTTTGGAACTTTATCTTCAGAAATAAGGTCTTTTCTGTAAATCAACACTTTTGTATTTACCCACATAGGATATCCAAGAAGATTACCATCAATTGTTCCACTGTCCTGTAAAGTTGGAAGGAAATCACTTGTGTCTGCATCATTTACTGCTTCAATCGCATCTGCAAATGCTGCTAACCATACTACATCCATACATGCCACATCATGTGCAGCCTGCTTTGCTTTAATCTCTGTAGAAAGCTTGTCATACATTCCGGTATAAGCAACCGCATCAATAATCACCTTGCATCCAGTCTCTTCTTCAAAGGATGCTGCTTTTTCTTTCGCCAGTGCCTCTGCAGGTGAACCGCTTTCTACCAGAACTGTAATACTGTTCGCATCACCTCCTGATTCCTTTTTGTCGTCTTTTGCGCCACATCCGACTACCATTGTTCCTATCATTGCTGTTACAAGCATGATACTAAGAATTCTCTTTCTCATTCTTATCCTCCTTCTTGATTTTTTCTTTAATGATACACAATGATTATTTTAATGTCAATCGTTTTCATAATTAATTTTCATCATTGTTACATTGCAACATTTTAATTCCATTTTTTTGTATATTTTTCATAATCCATTTTCTTTGTTTTTACTGTTTATATGCTTTTACTCCAAATCCATATACTTATGATTGAAATTTTTTTCATGAAAATCTTTTCATTTTAATCACTATATGATATAATCTTTTTAAATGAAAAACGAATAAAGGAGAAATAAAATGACTAAGGTAAGAATTGGCGACATCGCCCAGAAAAGTGGAGTATCACCAACTACCATTTCCAGATACTTCAACAAGCCCGAACTATTATCCGAATCGACTCGTGAAACAATAAAAGATGCTATCAAAGAATTAAACTATAGTCAGGACAAATTGGCACGAATTTTAGTTACCGGAAATTCAAGTCTGGTGGGGGTTGTTCTGCCTCATTTTCATTTTGGTTTCTATACAGAACTTTTAAATCAATTAATTGGACAGGGTAAGGCCAAAGGATATAACTTCATAACTTACACATCTGATAAAAATCCGGAATCTGAAATTTCTATGATTAATGAGCTTATATCCTATCGTATCAAAGGACTGATTTTGCTAAGTCACACCCTTTCACCTGAAGAGATTGAAAAACTGTCGGTTCCAGTCATTGCCATCGAAAGAATTGGGGGCAACTTTATGCAGATCAACAGCGATAACTTAACTGGAGGCAAACTTGCTGCCGAACTGTTAATCAAAAATAATTGCGATATCTTCATTCATATAAATAATGACTATATCGAGGAATGGCCTGCATTTAAAAGAATACTGGGGTTTGAGTTTGCTGTAAAAAATCATCCTTATGAGACAATCATTGATCAAGTATATTATAATCCTTATTCACAGGAAGCCGACATAGCGATGACTAATCTCCTCACCAAACTCATTAAAAAGTACCCTGATAAAAAAATCGGTATTTTCTGTTCTAATGATGATATTGCCAATCTAACCTTGAAACACTGTATCTTAAATCAGATACCAGTCCCTGATCAGATAGAATTGATTGGTTATGACAATTCACCTATATCAGATTCTGCGGTTTATCCGATTACTTCTGTTGCACAAAACATACCGCTCATGGCACAGATTGCACTTGAAGCCTTAGATAATTACAAAGCGTACGAAAGTATTGTTCCGGCTGTTTTAGTAGAAAAAGAAACCACTTCCACATATACCCAATAATTTTAACATTCGATAATACAAAAAACTGCACCAGTTTGGCTGGTGCAGTTTTTTGTATTACCGAATCGTGGTTCTATTAAGCTCGCTTAGATATCATCCACGATATTTATTACTGATAATCCTCACGTAATTTTCTGGCAAATTCCGTATTTAATTTTGATTCTCTTCTGGTCTTATTCTCCTTGATTCGAAATTGTTGAATGCGAGCCTCGCCATATTCTTCAAATCTCTTTTCAACTTTCTCTGAACAGCGAAAAGTGGGGGGGGGGGGGGGGGGGTTAACAAAAACATTTTTTTTGGTGAAAAAAT
>Ga0153940_1000436_pt1 | contig 22165 bp, 19 predicted proteins | sample TSNJ024MetaG_FD_104736 | JGI IMG/M metagenome (GOLD analysis project Ga0153940, IMG submission 104736) | Attine ant fungus gardens microbial communities from New Jersey, USA - TSNJ024 MetaG | ecosystem: Host-associated > Fungi > Mycelium > Unclassified | place: USA: New Jersey, Brendan T. Byrne...
AATCAAATACCCCGGCCGGCGCAGGTCTGCAGATTTTTCTTTCTGAAAAAATCAAAGATTAAACGTGATTGTTCAATCTTTGGAAAATAATTTATCTATAGAATAAGAGCCGATAGCCTTTAGCTGTTGGCTGATAGCTCTTTGATGTATTGAAATGGCCCCCTAAATCCCCCAAGGGGGACTTACAATGATGGTAAAAAGTAATAAGTAAACAAGTGTTACCTTTGTTACCTTTTAACAAGTAATGAGTTTTAAGTAGTAAGTAAAGAGGTACGAGTAGACGAGGTACGAGATACAAGTTGGCTGTCGTTTTGTTTTGTTTCACGCAAAGACGCAAAGGCGCAAAGTTTTACATCTTACGAGTTGTTGACTGATGACTGTTAACTGATGACTGCTAACTGTTCACTGTTCACTGATATATCTGTTACTTTTGTTACTTTTTTTGAGATATGAGTAGACAAGATACGAGTGATGCCTGATGACTATTCACTGTTAACTGGCGAGATGCTTCGCTCTGCTCAGCATGACAAACCACGATACTGTTGACTGATGACTGTTAACTGTTAACTGATATATCTGTTACCTTTTTGAATTTTCAATCGCCGAAGCGAACGTGAGGTAAAACTAGCGAAGCCAATAAATATTCGTTCCTATAATGAAAAAAAGAAATAATTTAAAATATTTTTTCGCCCTGTTCGTCATAATTTATAGAGATGCATCTTACTTATAAAAATGAGTATGAAAATAAAAACAAGTATGAAATGTTTAACAGAAGAAGCCGTGAAGTCATATCTTTACAAATATTCGAACGAAAATGCACCGGCTGCGAAAAGTGTGTGGAAAAATGCCGCCGTAAAGTTATCGGCATGACATACAAAGACGGACGCAGTTATGCGACAGTGGAATATCCCGAAAGATGTGCCGGATGCGGAAAGTGTGAGCTTGTATGCCCTTCGGATGCAATAGAATTAATAACAGCATAATAAAAGAAAATAAGATGAATAAGAAAAAGAAGTTTTTAGGTATATTGATATTTATAGCGGTGTTTGCCGCGTCCATAGCCATAGTCATGTTACTCTGGAATGCATTGATCCCGTCCATCATAGGCTGGACCACAATAAATTACTGGCAGGCCGCAGGCTTGATGATATTGTGCCGCCTGTTGCTCGGAGGATTCGGACGGTTTGGAAAAGGCCATTTTTTCAGAGGGCGGGGCCATCATGACCATCGTCACTTTCACGACCTGAGAGAACGTATGAAAGGCATGTCGCGGGACGAACGCCGTGACTATATCCGTGAACATATGAGAGCTGCACATTCCTTCGGAGAACAATTCAAAGAAAACAGAGAAAATTCCCAACCCGGCAATAAGCCTGAATAAGCAAATATGATAACAGATTTGCCGCAAGAGCAGGATGCTTCGGGTATTTTCAAAAAATACCGGACACAACTCAGGAATTATATCTCCAAACGGGTATTCTCTAAAGAAGACGGGGAAGATATCTTGCAGAATGTCTTCTACCAGCTTTCGAAGATAGACCTGATAGAAAAGCCTATCGAACAGGTTTCGGCATGGCTCTATTCGGTTGCCAATAACCAGATAATAGACCGTAGCCGCAAACACAGGGAAGAGGAAATGAAGACTGTTGTCTCCGACAACGGTGAGGAACTTTTCCTTGCCGAAGTTACAGGGCTATTACTCGATGAAGATTCATCTCCCGAGACGGAATATTTACGCTCTCTGGTTTGGGTAGAACTGGAAGCGGCACTGGCCGAATTACCGGAAGAGCAGCGCGAAGTATTCGAACTGACAGAGTTGGAAGGCTATTCTTTCAAAGAAATATCCGAAGCGACCGGTATAGGAGTTAATACGCTTATCTCGCGTAAACGCTATGCAGTGTTGCATCTGCGCGAGCGATTAAAAGACCTGTATGACGAGTTGCTCTATAGTTAACATTGAGCTTTGTTCTTTCCATCCTTTTATCTACGGCTACCTCCATCCCATTCCTTCCATCATTATATACATCTTTCGACCTCAATAAATATCTGTGAAAAATAAACACACCGATACCGCAATCTACATAAGACTTTACTATTTTTATAAAAAAGATTATATCCGATGTTACAAATTTTGAAGACCTACGTTATCTATATAAATAACAAATAGGTCTGCGACCTTAAAATGGAATTAGAGAGATTTAAATCGACAGTGATACCCTTACGTGAAAAACTGCAGATTTTTGCAAAGGGTATACTAAAGAATGATATTGACGCAGAAGATGCTGTTCAGGAAACATTCTTGAGGCTATGGAATGTACGCAGTCAGCTCAATACGCATCCCAACATCGGAGGATTCGCAATGCAAACATTGAAAAATATATGTATCGACAGGTTGAGGAGTGAACGCTACGATGTCACTATCGACAATGTGGCTGTAAGTACTACTACCGTTACTCCATATACATATACCGAGCAAAACGATAGTGTGACTGTCATTCGAAAAATTATAGACACGTTACCCGAAACCCAGCGAAGAATAATGCTGATGCGCGATGTAGAAGGTTATGAACTGGACGAAATAGCGGAAATTATGGGAGCCGAAGCGGCCACGGTGAGAGTAAATCTCTCCAGAGCCCGGAAGACGGTACGGGATAAATTTATAAGTATCAATAAAGCGATATGACAATATGATGAATGATATTGATAAAATATTAGAAAAATACTTCGACGGGGAAACATCTCTCGAAGAAGAAAAGATACTGCGGCAGTATTTCCGGCAACCGGAGATTGAAGAACGGCACAAAATGTACGCTCCCATTTTCAATTTCTTTTCACAGGAGCGGAAGGAAGCCGTTATTGAAAAGAAGAAAAAGAAAATACCCGTATATGCATGGCTAAGCATAGCCGCAAGTATACTGATACTTCTTACCATAAAATCAGTCCATACCAGTATGGAAAACGATGCACCCAAATCGATGCTGTATATCGACGGTAAGAAAATAACGAATATGCAAACAATCAATTCCGAAGCGTTGATATCGATAGAGAATGTATCGGAGGTGGATGCCGATGTCATCGATTCGCAGATAGGGATACTGGATTCTTTCACAGAATAAAACAACAGATTATGAAACATAGACTATTTATATTAACCCTCATGCTGCTGACAGTCACAATCACGGCTTCGGCTCAGGACGGTCTGAAAATTAAAGACATATTCGACAAATATGGTAAACGTGAAGGTTCAGTATTGCTGCAATTATCGTCCGATGTACTTTCACAGGGAAGCAACATCACTTCCTACAAAAGTCTTATTCTGGACGAGACCACCCAGAACAGGATGGATATAGCAGAAGCACTGAAAGACGATATCCGGGGAAAACTAACTATTTCAGAAGTGAAGAAAGACGGCGTAATAGAATCCGGTTCTTATTATCTGGGAAAAGATAAAACGAATAATAATGGATTTATCCTGTATAAGAATAAAGGCAGGAAGATCACCCTTGTTTATCTGAAAGGTAATTTCCCGTCAGGGCATCTGGATGCCGAACTGAAAAAGCTGAAAGACCTCTTTATTTATGTCAATAACAAACGTATCAAATTACAATAAAACCCAATAAGGTCGCAGACCTTTTTATCACTTTGGTAAGTATAAGAACCAAAACCAATTATGCATTAAAAATATATCATTAAATACATTCAATTACTTATATTATGAAACAACTTATAATTATACTTGCATTTTCCCTATTTACAATATCTGTATTTGCCGACGATATAAATCAACCGCAAGATACAATCATCAGAACGGTGGTAACCGAAACCGTTACAGATACCGTTACCGGACTGGTGACCACAACCCATACCGAAACGGAAAAGATAATACCGACAGTCGTCGAACCCGAAAGTTCGGTGATGTACGACGGGTCGTCTTACAATTTCATCTTTTCGTGGAAAAAGAAAAAACACCTTAGTCCGCACTGGACCGGTATAGGGATGGGATTCATGAATTATGACGATATCCCCAACGGCAGGCTGAAAATGAGTACGTCGCACAATTTCACTGTAAATCTAGTTGATTTCCATAAACAGATAAAAAATTCCAATTGGTTATTGGTTAGCGGTATCGGGAGCGAATGGTCACGTTATCATTTCGATGATAATTCCGCACTCACCAAAAGGAATGGGATCACAGTTTTTGAGCCTGCGCCGGAAGGAGTGAATTATAAAGCGACTCAACTAATTGCTTATTATGTTACAATTCCTCTCTTATTAGAATACCAGACTTCTAATTTTCATATATCGGGAGGTGTAGTAGGCTTCTTAAAATACTATTCCAAATCGCAGGTGAAATTCAAAGATGACGAAGGTACACATAAGGTAAGTATGGGACAGGACTTGAATATCCGTCCTATAGATATGAGATTCAGACTTCAGATGGGGATAAATAATGTAGGTGTCTATGCATATTATGCCCCGTTCTCGATGTTTAGCAAAGATAAAGGGCCTGATCTGAAGACCTATACTATAGGTGTTATGATTGGTATTTAGATACTTAATACGAATAATGTAGTATATTCATTAAATACCAAAAGTAATTTCTATACGAAAAGTATTTTCTTCTGTATAATCATATCGGGCTTCGAAGTTATTCTTATCACAGATAGATTTCACGATATTAAGTCCAAGCCCCGATGAATCTTCAGATTTGTGATGGAAAGCCATCCTGTTGAACAGATTAGCGGATATATCCCCTTCCGCGCAACTATTACTTATGACCAGTTGCGTTTGATCGAGGTGTATATCTATCCGCCCATCTGCAATATTATGCCTTACAGCATTGCTCAGCAGGTTGGATAATAATATTTCCGCCAATGTACGGTTCATAAGGAGTGTACAAGTCTCTATCCTGGTGGCGACAAAAAGGTTCTTTGCTTCAAACAATTCTTCCAAATCCGATAGGTAGATAGAAAGGAGTTTCTTCAAATCCACTTCTTTCTTTCCCTCATACTGATTGTTATTTATTTTGGTAATCAGCAGAAGGGATTTATTTAATTTCGATAAACGGGATACAGCCCTCGATATAGCCCTTACGGACTTGGCCTGTTCTTCGTTTTCCATCAAACCGGAATTCTGCATCAATAAATCCAGCTTCGATTTTATGATAGACAGAGGTGTTTGCATTTCATGCGAAGCGTCCTCTGTAAAGATGCGGGAATTTTCGTAATCTGCATTGATCTTGCCCACCATCCGCATGATAACATCATTGATTTCGTCAAATTCCTTGATACCCGGATTCTTTAGTTCGAGAACAGTATTGGCTTTCAGATCATATTCGCGGAGTTTCCGGAGATTGGCATTGAGCGGTTTCCATATATTTCTTTTCAGCAAGTGTTCTACCACATATGTAAATAATATAAGCAGGATCAACAATATCAAAAGTGATGATACGATCGCATAGAACAAATCGTTCGATATCATTGTCGGCTGGTTGATATTGATAAGGTGATGTTCATCCTTGTACGAAACTGTGAAATAGAGTTGGCGGTAAGGAGTGAATGTACCCGTCTCCTCGCTGTACATAATTGTATCTTTGAAAACTTTCTTTGGGAATATGTCAGGATCTGCAATCCGTTTCTCTTCTATTCTGGCCGGTTTAAGGACGAGTGTCGCCGCCAGAGGCAATGTATCGTTCCGGGAGACAAACTGCTCTATCCTTTTCTTTTGATCGTTCAGCATTTGGTCGCTGGAGTAATGAATAAAAAAGCGGAAGATAAAGAAATGGGACACGGCCCCTATAACCAGTACTATAAGTATGGAGATAAAGAGATATTTCCGTATCAATTTTATTAGAGTCATTCTTTCGAGAATTTATATCCGATACCGTAAACCGTCTTTATATAATCTTTACATCCGTTGTCGATCAGTTTCTTTCTCAGGTTCTTGATATGATTGTATATGAAATCGAACGAGTCGGCAGTCAGGCTCATATCATCGCCCCACAAGTGTTCGGCTATATCTTCTTTACTCAATACCTTATCCTCATTCATTATAAAGTACAGAAGCAAATCATATTCTTTTCGGGTAAGCACTACTTCTTTCTCATTCGCAAAGAGTCGGCGGTTGTCGAACTGAACGGTCAGCTCATTGAATTTCTTTTCATTACTCCCTTTAAATCCTCTGCGGCGAATAATGGACTTGATACGCGCATTCAGCTCCGACAGGTGAAAAGGCTTTGTCAGATAATCGTCGGCTCCGATATCCAGTCCTGTCAGTTTATCGTCCAAAGAATTTTTTGCGGAAATGATAATAACACCCGCATCTTTATTCTTACTTTTCAGTTTGCGTATAATATCCAGTCCACTTCCGCCGGGCAGGTTTATATCCACTACCACACAGTCATAATCATATAGCCCCACCTTCTCCTTAGCCAGAGCGTAAGTAGTCACGGATTCGACCGAGAAAGATTCCGATACGAGAAATTCGGTTATCGACTCCAGTAGGTCTATTTCATCTTCTATTATTAACAGGTTCATCCGGTTATCGACATTTAAGTAGCAGATAGAATTTAATGACATACTATCGAACCATAGCTAATTATTGCTGTTTCACCCACCTCAATAATAAACAGGCTCTTAGAATTACAAATCTACTAAATTATATTTTAATTTATCTCTAAACAGAATGCCTGCACAAATAATGTACAGGCATCCCCATGGAAAAAAATAGTTGTATCATCCTTTTATCAGACTTCCCTTATGGTCAAAAACCAAACTCTCATAGTATGAATGATAACCATTCCTCCCACATCTTATCTTTATAAAATAAATACTATTTGTATCCGGCTTCTTTAACAAATATATATAATGAATCTGTAGAGATTCTGTAGTATAAAATATTTTTCAGTATTTAAGTAACTGTCTAAATATATGGCATCACAAATAAAACGCCTATCTTTGTACCCTAATACAGTAGGCCGGTTTGCCGCTGGCTGCCGTAAGGCGGAAAGAGGAAAGTCCGGGCAACACAGAGCATCGTACTTCTTAATGGGAAGCTGCTTGTGAGGGCAGAGTTGAAGGTAACAGAGAATAACCGCCCCTTTGGGGTAAGGGTGAAAAGGCGGGGTAAGAGCCCACCGCCCGTGCAGCAATGTATCGGGGCCGTACCACTTGCGAGTTGTAAGACCATGTATACCGGCGCATGTAGGGCTGCTCGCCCGATGCCGGGGGGTAGGTCGCTAGAGCCTGCCGGTGACGGCCGGCGTAGATAAATGGCAGACACCTTGCTTACGCGAGGAACAGAACCCGGCTTACAGGCCTGCTGTATTTTTTTAACTTTTCAATTCGGAAGACTATAGATTTCGTTTTTGATAAGCCATATTCCCGATATCCTTTACATTGTCATATCAGCGCTCACTTTTATTATATTCCTTCGGCCGAAGGGATTCTTTGTATATAGGATTCCAATATGTAAATATCCGGCCCTGCATACTATCCTTATAATATTCTGTTCTCAGGTTGAATACCGTTACCATATATCTCAAGAGTTCAACCTGTTTAGTAGTACCGGAAGTAAATGAATTTCTATTTTCCAATATATTAAACATAAACTTTTTGTCACTGAAGGAAAAGTATAGTACGGTATTAGACCGCCCGTCTGCGATATTTGCTCCCCGCACATATTCCAGATTGACAGGACTCCCCGAATACTTAAGCTTACCGTTAAAAAAAATATTTATTTCATTAGCTGGAGTAAAGGATATCTTAACGCGCCTTACAAAGATGAGGACAAAGCATATGGCTAATGCCCATGTACCAAAGATAAAGTAATGGATATGCTCGATTCCGAGACAGAAAAAGACAGGAATATATAATATCCAGATGGGAGCAGCCATAAGAAGAATCTGCTTTATCGGATATGGGATTGCCCAAAACTTAAATTCTTTCACGGGGTTGTGATGATATTAGTTTTAATTTATCTATATAAGAAAGCCATTGCAAGTTAATTAATAATTTACAATGAATAAATAACAATATATAAATTTTAATAATCCATCACAAAAACAAAATTACAGTATGAAATACACGAACAAATTAGCCGTGCACATAGTAGAGATGATAGAACAGGATCTGTGCAGTATATCCGAAATATGCAAATCGTTAAAAATCAGCCGCAAGACATTTTATGAATGGAAAAAGGCAAAACCGGAGTTCAGCGAAGCGCTAGAAGAAGCCATCGACCATCGCGAAGAGGTGATGATAGCCTCAGCACGCATAGGTTTGAAGCAACTGCTGGAAGGCTATGTGCAGAAGAAAGAAAAGATCACCTATGTCACCGACAAGAAGAATCCTGTGGAAGACTATGAAAAATGTCGTGTGGTGGAAAAGAAATTCTGTCCGCCGAGCATCCGCGCTATAAAGTACGTGCTCGACCGCGAGGAGCGGAAGAAAGACAAAGACCGGTTACTGGCATCGGAACGCTGTCCGCTGGTCATAGAAGTGCAGGACGAAGAAACCAGGCGTCAGTTGATGATATTAAAAGAGAACGGCTTCCGTTCGGGCGGTTCGCTCAATCCGGAGATATTAGCGGCCGTGGACAAGGAATTGAAGGAGGAGGAAAAAGTGAAAAATGAAGAACCGGAAGTGAAAAGTGAAGAACGAAAAATTATACGAGATACAAGTTGTTGACTGATGACTGTTAACTGAAACAAGTGTTACCTTTTAACAAATAATAAGGACTAAGTTGAAAGACCTGCATTTTTGTTAACTGCTAACTGTTGACTGTTAACTGATATTTCTGTTACCTTTGTTACCTTTTCACAACAATATATGGCATTCATGTGTTCCCTATTAAAAGAACAAACTATCTTTGTCAATATTCTGGATATTATATGATTGAAAAAATAACGAATTTTGTAAAAAGGGTTATCCGTTTCCTTTCCTACGACATCTGGCGAATCAACAAGAAAGACAGGTCGTCGCGGAAAATAGGATTTTATAATATAATCAAATCCTTTATTCTTGCTATCCGTAATATCGACGGGGCACAGCTTTTCACGCGCGCATCGGCTCTTACTTACAGCACCCTATTGTCCATAGTGCCATTGCTCGCCGTATTATTCGCCATAGCCCGCGGGTTCGGGTTTCAGAATATAGTGAAGAGCCAGTTGTTCAGTTACTTTGCAGGGCAGGAAGAATTATTGAATAAGGCTACCGCTTTTATCGATAAGTCTATCGAGTACGCCCAGGGGGGTGTATTTCTGGGTATTGGTGTAATATTGTTGCTCTATACGGTTATCAACCTGTTGTCCAATATCGAGGACAACTTCAACAAGATGTGGCAGGTAAAAGCAGGACGATCATACTTCCGGATGTTTACCGACTACCTTGCCCTGATAATCATCACACCTGTATTCCTGATCTGTAATGCCGGTATTACGATTTTACTGAATTCCACGGCCGAACAGCAATATCTGCTGGGCTTGGTAATAAGTCCGATGATGAAGGTAATTCCATTCCTGATTACAATACTGTTGTTTACAATACTATATATCTACATACCCAATACGAAGGTGAAGTTTACCAGCGCTCTGTTCGGTGGTATTTTTACAGGTATCGCCTTTCAGGTATTTCAGATGTTATATATCAGCGGGCAGATATGGATATCGAAGTATAATGCCATTTACGGTAGTTTTGCCGCCCTGCCGTTATTATTACTGTGGTTGCAGCTGACATGGTTCTTCGTCTTGTTCGGAGTACAGCTATCCTTTGCATATCAGAACGTGAATAAATTCAGTTTCGAACACGAGACATCCAGTATCAGCCGCAGATATAAAGATTTTGTCCTGCTACTGATAATGACACTCATCGTTAAACGTTTCGAAAAAGGCCATACGCCTTACACCGCGGACGAATTGTCGGAATATTACAAAATACCGACCAAGCTGACCAACGATAGCCTCTTCTATCTGCAGGAAATAGGCCTTATTGTAGAAACCCCGTCGGCAGACACTCTTGTTCCCGCTTATATTCCGGCTATGGACATCAATCATATAACAGTGTGTTACCTTTTCGAAAAAATAGATCTGCATGGCTCGGAAGACTTCGTTATCGACACCGACATATTATTCCGCAGCGAATGGGAGACCATCCTCTCGATGCGGGAAGCAGAAAGCAATAGTTGCAGTAATAAATTATTGAAAGATTTGTAAATAATGTATCAGACCTCTGCAACTAAATGAAATCAGGTATTCAGAATCTAACGGAAGGGAATATATTTTCCACCCTGATACGCCTTGCGCTCCCTCTGATGGGCACAAGCTTCCTGCAAATGGCGTATACACTGATGGCTATGTCGTGGGTGGGACGGCTGGGAACCGTGTCGCATCCGGAAATCGCGACTAAATCGGAAGCCGCAATAGGCGCTATCGGTATGCTCCTGTGGCTGACATCATCGGTCGCTTATCTGGCCATGATAGGTTCGGAGGTGGCTGTGGGGCAATCCATAGGTGCGAAGAAAATGAAACGTGCCGCAATCTATGCTTCCCATTCCACCACTACCTCAATAATGCTGGGCGTGACATGGATCGCTATCCTTTTTATATTTGCCAATCAGATACTATCGTTCTTCAAGCTGGAAGCCGACATTACGGAAGATGCCGTACTTTATCTCCGCATACTGACCGTCAGCCTGCCATTTCAGTTCCTGTCGTACAACTTTACCGGGATATACAACGGAGCCGGACGCAGTATCGTACCTTTCCGAAATAATGCAGCGGGGCTCGTACTGAATATGATCCTCGACCCTATACTGATGTTTGTGATGGGATTGGGATTGCATGGGGCTGCTATAGGAACGGTTGCCGCGCAGTTGTTCGTATTCTCACTGTTCTTCTACCAGATAAAATTCGGAAGCCGTATACTGGGTAATTTCTCTTTCTTTATCAGGCCTAAAGCGATCTATCTGAAACGTATATTCTTCCTCGGAACTCCCGTATCGGTAATGAATTCGCTCTATGCCATCATCAATATGAATCTGGCGAGGGTAGCATCCATTCATGGCGGGCATCTGGGACTGATGACACAGACCACAGGCGGACAGATAGAAGCCGTGACATGGAACACATCGCAGGGATTTTCTACCGCCCTCAGCGCATTTGTAGCTCAGAACTATGCTGCCAATAAGCTGGAAAGAGGAAAGAAAGCCTATTATTATACCATACGGGTAATGCTTACGCTGGGTATTGTTGTGAGCATCTGCTTTATCCTCTTCGGTGCACAGATATTCGGTATCATCGTACCCGAAGAGAATGCGATGCAAGCAGGGGCTCAATACCTGTTCGTAATGGGACTGGTTCAGATATTTATGATGTTCGAACTTACCACGCAGGGCATGTTCAACGGAATCGGACGCACCATAGAACCCGCCATTATCAGTATAGTATTCAATGCGCTGCGTATCCCGCTCGCGTACTATCTGGCGGCACAAATGGGTATAACAGGTGTCTGGTGGGCAATTGCTATTTCCACCATTTGCAAAGGAATTATATTACCTACGTGGTTTGCTGTTGTGTACCGTAAAATAAAGAAAAAGAAGCCGAAGATAGGATAAGACGATTTCAAGATTTCATGTTTCAAGATTTCAAGATTGAAATAGATCAGTATTTAAATTCTGAAATCTTGAAACATGAAATCTTGAAACCTGCATTTTTCCCATATAAGATTATCTATATATTTGTTGAGGGTTATGTTTCAACAAGCGTTCTTTGGCAATTATTTCATATTCTGTATCAGAGCGTCCGTAATTACAAAAAGGATAGATACTGATTCCTCCGCGCGGGGTAAATATACCCACGACTTCAATATATTTCGGGTTCATCAGGTTTACAAGGTCTTTCATTATGATGTTTACGCAATCCTCGTGAAAAGCTCCGTGATTGCGAAAGCTAAACATATATAGTTTCAGGCTTTTGCTTTCCACCATCTTTACATCAGGAATATAATTGATGTGGATAGTTGCGAAATCGGGTTGTCCGGTAATCGGGCATAAACTTGTAAATTCGGGACAATTGAATGTTACCCAGTAATCGTTACCCTGATGTTTGTTTTCGAATGCTTCCAGTACCTCGGGAGCATAATCATCTTTGTACTCTGTTTTAGCGCCAAGATGGCTCAATCCTTCTATTCCCATTGTTTATTAGTTACGGGTTACGAGTTACAAGTTACAAGTTAGGAATTTTTACTTTTCAATTTTCAATTGACTCGTAACTTGTAACTAAATATTTCTTAAATAATTTTCTAAACCTTGTTTACGCAGTTTACAGGCGGGACAATGTCCGCAACCATCAGCTATAATGCCATTGTAACAGGTCAGGGTTTGAGTGCGCACGACGTCGAAAACACCCAATTGGTCAGCTAACTGCCATACGGCGGTCTTGTCGCGCCACATCAAGGGTGTGTGAATCTGAAAATGCTCGTCCATCGCCAGATTGATCGAAGCATTTGCCGATAGTATAAACGTATCCCTGCAATCGGGATAACCGCTGTAATCGGCTTCGGATACACCTGTCACAATGTGACGGATACCGTGCGAACGGGCTATGACAGCCGCGAAAGTAAGAAACAACAGATTCCGTCCCGGAACAAATGTATTCGGGTACGAATCGACCGGTTTTTCCTGATCCATTACAATATCGCTTGTCAAAGAGTTTACAGACAACTGGCTGATAATGGATGCATCCAACAACTGGAAAGGTACACCTGCATGTCCGGCAATTGCCTGTGCCACCTCTACCTCTTTAGAGTGGCGTTGACCGTAAGTAAAGCATAGAGTGCGAACGGAAGAAAAGTTTTCAATAGCCCAGTAAAGGCATGTTGTAGAGTCCTGTCCACCTGAGAACAAGACCAATGCTGGTTCTTTTTTATTCATTAAATTCTTTGTTTTTTACGTGGTTGTTCCTAAGCTACACGGACAGGCGAAAGCCTTTCAGTTACAAAAGTAGTAATTTTTAATAGGAATTAATTCAAAAAAATAAAGAAAGAATGATCCGTTTGATGCAAACGCTTATCTCCGGTCGGGTATTAGATTCCGTAAGTGTACGGCATAAGAACAAAACGATGGCAATCTGAAACAAACAGGCGAACATAAAAAAGAGCTGCAATAGATAACTGCAACTCTTTTGTAATCATTAATAGTCTATGTACTTATTCAATTTCCAGCACATTTACCATCTGCGGTTCTACGTCAGCTTTACCCTCGCCGTCGATTTGCTCTACTTTCTGGACGAATACATGTAAGAGACCTTTACTGCGCCACAGCTCGGTATCGAAGGACGGTTCCCATGAACCGAGGGAAAAATCGGTCAGGTCCCTGATCTCCCATTTGTTTTTCTTTATGTCTTTACTGATGGCAACCGAGGCCTTTCCTCCTCTCTCTTCATCCCGGAACAAGAGACTCAATTCGGTCGATTTGCCTTTTATCTTAGCAACTACCTGCGGACGGGATACCGGAATACGTTTTGTCCCCGTTCCTTTCAGGGAGAATGGCGTTTTACGGAAACCCAGATTTAAGTCGTTCCATTTCTTACCTGTATAGTAAACGATATGGTATTGTGGAATATCCGAATCCTGTTCTCTCCAGTAAGTAGCTATATAGGGATTACCTTTAGCATCGGTAACCATCGACGTCTGATTGATCAACTCGCTATTTTGGGGAACGGGACAAGCTATTTCCGATTTTGCTGCGGTAATAGGTAAATTATACTTTTCACCTTTCGAGTTTTCCCATGACACACCGCCATCGTAAGACCTCGCATAACACAAGTCGTGATTGGTGGCAACATCGGCTGTTTCACGCCATACCCACGACAGATGAATAGTCCCTTTATCGTCTATGCAGGATTGCCAATAGGCATTGCGCTGGTTTTCGCCGTCAATAAAGTTCTTCTGTATTTGAATCCATGACTTTGATTTCAGGTTATACCTGTTCATGACGAGGTTACCCCTACCCGATTGTCCGTCCCGATACATGAAAATCAAGTCTCCATCGGGCATTTTCAGAAACTCGGGATAGGTGACATTCGTTTCAAGGCTTCCGGTCATAGGCTGCTTTTCACCCAGCTCGAGGGAATAAGGTGCTATCCCTTTTGCATAACGCAACGGGTGCCCGTGATGATCCCATGATACATGCAGATAACCGTCGCCGTCAGTCATGATACTGATGGAATTATGGGCATCGGAAACATTGCCTTTGTAACGGGTTTTATTTATAGTCCAGCTATCTTCTCCTATATTGCGTTTACCTAATGTAAGGAAACCATCTGGGTCGTAATAGGCTATAAACTGAACATCGTTATGGGTAACCAGTGAATTTTTGCGAAACACGGTTACATTCACGGAATTGTTTGACCAGCCCGGCGCTACAGGTATTAACTTCTGAGCATAGGTGGATACAGAGAGGAGTATGAAACTTAATAATATGCACTTCTTTATTTTCATGGTTATAATTTTCAGCCCTGACTAATCTGCTTTTTGATAAACACGTACATAGTCGATTTTATAGCTCAAAGGGAAGGCATTATCGTCCGGTGTGCCGCCATTTCCTCCGATAGCCAGATTTAGTAAAATATAGTGAGGCTGCCTAAAAGGATTCAGATTTTTACCTATCGAGCCATTCTGAGTATCTTTGAGCAAGGTTTCGTTTACCATTACATCGTCTATATACAGGCGGATGGCATCCTCATCCCAATCCATACGCCATACGTGGAACTTATCCGCCCAAAACGGGTCTTTATCTGTAAAATTGGCGAATGGTATTATCTCCGAGTCCCATTTGGCATCGTATCTTTTATCCGTTCCCCATGCTGTGTTAGCCAATATGTGGGGCTTTCCTCCCACCAGATAATATTCCATCAGGTCTATTTCTCCGTTCGACGGCCATTCCATAGAAGTCCCCAGTGTCCAGATGGCAGGCCATGAACCTGTCGCGGTAGGTATCTTCGCCCTGATTTCGAAACGTCCGTACCGGAATTCTTTCTTCCCTACCGTTTTTATGGAAGATGAAGTATAACCGGCATATTCACGGTTCCTCCTCCAATCGGTGCTTCCCGGTTCATAAGCAGGGTTCTTTACTTGCTCCCTCCTGCCCTGTATATTGAGTACCCCGTTCTTGCATATCGCATTGTCGGGCTGATACCATTGCAGCTCCTGATTCCTTACAAAGCCATTTTCATAGCTCCAGACATTGGCATCAGGTTTGCCATCTTTGTCAAACTCATCGTTCCAGACAAGATTCCAGCCTTGTATATCTTTGGGAATAGCATTGTCTGCATTTATATGATCGAAAATATCCAGATTCCATTCGTCCATCCATTTCAACACAGGCATACCGTTTTCGAAGAGTATCGGAAGCCAGATGTATCGCCCGTCGACAGGATCTTTAGGAGTCCATCTGTCTCCCATAAAAATAAAGGCGTCTTTCTTTCCCGTTACCGGTAATATGTAAGTACTCTGGGAATAGAAAGTGAGTTCCGCATCCTTTCCTACACACGGGTTCGGATGCAATGTCCATGGCCCCCAGATATTACTGGCAGTGAGCAGACGTGCAGCATTCGGCGCCCAGCCTGTACATCCTGACGTTATCATAAAGTAGCATCCATCTTTCTTAAACACAGCAGGGGCTTCGTTATGGCCACCCGGTTCTATACGGATATATTTACCAGTATGGTTTAAGTAATCGTCTGTCAATTCGGCTATCTGAAGTGTAAGGTTTTCCTCTGATGCGTAGATATGATAGGCCTTACCATCATCATCTACATATAAAGTCATATCGCGGGACATCTGCCCTCCGGCAAAATCGCGGCGGACGAATAATCCGTCATCCACAGCTTTATGCCATTGGGGTGTCCACCAGTCTTTAAAGTCGGTAGATTTTATTGTTGAAGTTTGCTGCTCTGTGGTCATATTCAAAGGCCACTTACCGGCATTCACCCTACTATTCTTGATAAACCGGTAGGGGCCTGTTACATTATCACTTACAGCGATCCCGACATTGGCTGCCGCATAGCCTTTGCCTTTAAGTTCGAGATGGAAATACATCACAAACTTTTTAGTATTCTCATTATATATAACCTTGGGACGTTCTATTATGCAACCTCTTACGATAGGACTATTCCGGTCCTCCGAAACAGGCAGAGCTACCCCCTCATTCTTCCAGTTATACAAGTCATCGGATGAATAGCATGTGACGCCAACAAATGCAGAGTTAGACTTTCCTCCTTTATGTTCCCCAAACCAATAGTATTTCCCATTGTGATAGAGGATGCCTCCTCCATGCGCATTGATATGAACACCCTTATCATCGGGCCAAAGCTGGCCGGGACGAATAATCTGCTCTATCTTTTGTTGTGAAAAGCAGGGGAGACCCCATAACATCAATAAACCTGTCAATAAAAGACTATAAATACCTCTATATATATTCTCCATTATTATCATCTTAAAACACCAAGATAGGAGATCCTTACTCAGAGCTCCTATCCTGGCAATCTATTTATTTACAATGAATCTTAATTTACCTTATCTTCATCAGCTACAGCATCCTGCCATGAATCCCACTTAGGCGTTGCAGCATCATAGCCATCATAACCGTAGTTCTGACTAAGTTCTCCTTTATTGTTAGCTGTAATCGCAGCATTCGGAATAGGCCATAAGAAGTTACATTTGTCCATCTGGTAATTGAATGTATTCGGGCGGACACTTCTTGGTCCCTGATTGTACATACCATAGCGTGTTACCCGTTTATACCAATAACTACCACCATTCAAATCTGTGCCGGATTCTTTATACAATGTATTTACATCATAGGTACCACCCCACTCATCTGGTTTCCCGCTCAGGGCAAGGCAATACGAAACACGTTTTAATTCCACATTGCGCCATTCTTCCAGGTATAACTCACGGGCGCGTTCGTCCATAATATCGCCGATAGTCACTGTAGTGTATAATTCCGTACATTTCGCTCTCTTCCTCACTTCGTTTACATCTGAAGCTGCCCCTGTAGGGTCTCCCAGATAAAATTTAGCTTCGGCACGAAGAAGGTACGCTTCGGCCAAGCGGTAAAGATACCAGTCGGCAATACCTCCGTTAGTAGCTCCATTAAACTGGTTAGCACCCTGATTAGCTTCCGCCAATACATCGTTCAAATAAATTTTGTATTGAGGCCAGTCGAACCAAACGCGAAGGGAGTCTGTACACAATAGAGCACCTGTATCCGGATGCTTGAACATAATATTCTTGCCAAACCATGTAGATGACGGATCGTTATATTTAATTGAGTCCATTCTACCCCAGTTACCGACAGTACTGTTGTGACGTAAGTCACCTTTATCATCCACACCATTTACTTTCCACACTCCATTAGAAGCAAACCAAGTCAGACGCCATGTAGCAATACCACGTCCGATAGATCTGATATAATCGTAATTAGCCCGGTAATTTGTATTATTACGGGCATAATTCACAACAGCTTGTTTTCCGTCAGGTGTTTTCAGATCCGAACCACTCGTATAGCTAGGCCCGAAAATACGCATTGTAAGGAACTCGATCATCGACTCGGCAGTTGCGCCACGATTTACCATACCCATTATCACTTCTTTGTTAGTACCGGCAAGTTTATTTTCAGGGCGGTGCAAATCCCATATTACATTACGGGTCACTTTCCATGTTTGAGGAGAATAAGTATCTACAAAAGATCCGAAATTATCCTGCATCAATGAATAGCCGGAGCTGTTAATCAAGATATCCGCCTGATCTTTTGCTTTCTGAAACTGACCTGTAGCCATATAGCATTTGATAAGTAACATACGGCAAGCGCCTTTATTTACCATTCCTGTATATTTTATATCTTTTTGGTCCGGCACCCATTCTACGGCAAATTCCATATCTTTGGTTATCATGTCCAGAATTGCTTCTTTTTTGGTAGAACGATAATTTTGTTTAGGAACTGAGAGAATTTTAGTTACCAATGGCACGTCACCAAATTGGAAAACTAACGAAAGATAACGAAACGAACGATGGAAATACGCTCTACCCAGATAAGCATTTTTGGTTGACTCATCCAAACCCTCCACATTATTGATAAAGGTAGTAATAGTATTTGCATATTTTATACCATTATAAGTTTCATCCCAAAAGTAGCTTCTCCAGTCTCCCGCATCATATCCGGCACCACTTGTAGGTGTCATCTGGTTTGCCACATCGCTAAACAAGGCTGAATCATCAGTCTTACTTGCTACGGATAGTTCGGAAAATAGATACTCGGTACCGATAGGCACGGATATATTTCTGTTCTCGTAGCTTGTCCAATAGGAACGAAGGTGACGATCGGCCTGAGCCAACACTGCCTGCATCCCGGATTCAGTTGTAAATGTAATCTCCGGCTCGTAAAACGACAGTGGATCAGGCTCCAAAAAACTATCGGAACAACTGCCGAAAAATAACGAACTGCACATTGCGGTTACCAGCCCTATTGCCGATAATCTGTTCTTCATATTCTTATATATCTTTTTCATGTTTTATTACAATTTAGAAGGTTAAGTTTAAACCAATCGAATAAATGCGGGATGCCAGACCTCCATTGTTGTTGGCTCCTGTTTCAGGATCACCATATTCCCAGTCTTTTTTCCATACGGCTACATTGCGAACCGAACCAAAAATTTTCACATTCTGCACATCGAACCTTTGCAGCCACGCTTTAGGTAAGGTATAGCCTACCGATATATTTTCGAGACGGATAAACGAGCGGTCGTGAAGTCTACCGGCAGTAACTGCACCTGTAGGTCCTTGAGCATTTAAGCGCCCATATTTATTAGTCGGATTATCTATTGTCCAATATTCTTTAGCATATGTATTCAATCCATTAGTGATTAACGAACCGGCATTATCCTGATTCAAATAATATGTTTCAAGCGATTTATGGCCCATATAAGAATATATGCTAAACGACAGGCTCAGATTCTTCCACAAAGTAAAATCATTACGGATCGACCAATGAATAGGAGGAGATGTTTTTCCTAAGAATTGCCTATCGTTATCATTATATACCGGTTTAATAGAGCCATCTGCTTTTACCTCATCATCGGCAGTATAGGAATTTTCGACTTTAGGGTCACCCGGTCTCTGTCCATATCTGTCTGCTTCTTCAACTTCATCTGCCTGCCAGATTCCGGTTACTTTATAATCCCAGATTGTACCGATAGCCTGCCCGATAAACCAACCGTTTGTTTTATCGTCCATTTCTTTTGTACCTACAACTTTTCCTGAAGCATCAAGGACATCTTCATATTGATAATAGAGATGTTTGATTTCATTCTTGTTATAAGAAAAACCAAAGGTTGTTCTCCATTCAAAATTGTCAGTCTTCATGTTGAGGGAGTTAATCGCAAACTCCACACCTCTGTTCTGCACCTCACCCAGATTGGTACCTATACCTGAAAAACCTGTAAATCCGGGCAAACGCTGAGTCATTATCATATCGTGTGTAGTAATTGTATAATACTCAAGGTTACCAGTGATACGATCGTTAAGGAATCCATAGTCCCATCCGAAGTTCCAAGCCTCTGTCTTTTCCCATTGCAGACCGGGATTCGCCATACGGTCGATACGCAAATAGTTCATGTTAACCAAATTACCGGAAGCATCCAGGTATCCTTGTTTTTTGTCTGTCACAAGATTGGCTATTGACACATATGGATTTTCAAGAGAACGGTTACCGTTTTTACCCCACGACACACGTAATTTCCCTGAACTCATTGGTTTCCATTTGAAAAAATCTTCATTTACAAATGACCAGGCAAGTGCTACCGACGGGAAAGTAGCATGAGGATTATTTTGTCCGAATGCAGAGTATCCATCACGGCGAACCGAAGTTGTTAGCATATATTTGTCATCATACGAATAAAATAAACGAGCTAAGAGAGCATCAGCCGTATAATGCGTATCTTCTGACGAATAAGAACTTTTTGTTTTATCACCGTCCTTTGTATTATGGAAGCCCAATGCATCTGATGGCAAAATATTGCGAGCTTCTATTCTGTCTTTCCAATATCTTTGTTCTTCAGCTTCCTGAACCAGAGTAAGATTTACCTTATGTTTTTGAGCAAAAGTGTAGTCCCAATTGATTGTATTGTTAATAGACCAGTCGAAGCGTTTTGCCTGCTCACGATTTACCAGACCACCGGTACTTACCCAATCAGGATGTTGAGAAGACTCGAAATAGCGATCGAAGAAATACTGATAACGAGGTGCACCATTAAAGGAATAAGTAATATTGAAAGGTAATTTCACTTTAGCAGTAAAAATACTGTTCAACACCTGGTAGCCTTTTTCCAGATCCATATACTGACGGTTATAATCATAGTTCCATCCATAATTCTGGCTGGCGCCCATCGGACGATATACTAAGTTTCCATCGCTATCGCGGTAGGATGCATACGGACTAAGACGCACCTGATTGGCATCCCAGTAGTTATGTCCTAATCCGGGCTGAATATCTCCATCACTACGATCCTGGAAATTTACATTAGCGCTTATTTCAAGCCATTTGGTTACAGTTCCTGTAAGTTTCAGATTGGCACGGACAGATTGATATTCATTACCAACAACCGCACCCTCATTTTTAAGGTAACCAAGAGACATATAATAGTTCATCCGGTCGCTGGCTCCCGATACGCTGGCATTATAATCCTGATTGATACCTGTACGGAAAGTATGATCGTACCAGTCGAAAGAATTGCCATCGATATAGTTCTGAAGGACAATATCACTCAGGTTTAAGCGCCTTCCATATATACTGGCATCGGATTCACCCGTTGCATTGGTGGTATATCCCCGCCAGGTATCAAGCGAAACTCCGTATTGGGATAAATTGTTCGGATTATCATAATAACCGTATTTACCTTTAGTAGTACCTGACTGATAGGCTTCATATTTACCTGTTTCGGAGTTTACTCCGTAAGTACCCGTTTTGTACCAGTCTTCACGATATTGCATATAGCCATCGGGGCTGAAAACTTTCCGGTAATCGCTTTTTGTAGTGACACCGAAGTTCGCACTTACGTTTACTACCGGCTTGCCCATCTGCCCTTTTTTGGTAGTGATGATAATAACTCCACTCGCCGCTCTTGCTCCATAAACGGAAGCGGCTGAAGCATCTTTCAATACATCAATCTGCCCTATATCATCGGGGTTGATTTCCGACAATTCACCATAGAACATCATTCCATCAAGGATAATCAACGGATCGTTGTGTCCTCCTCCTGTACTAACCGAGCGCTGACCGCGTATCTGCATAGAACCTCCGCCTTTGGCATCTGCGCTATATCCGACTGATAAACCGGGCGTTCCACGAAGAATATCCTGAACTGTCTTTGGATTTTCGTTCGCTAACCTGTCAGGACGAACCTGTACTATAGATCCTGTCAGGTCTTTCTTACGCATTGTGCCGTAACCGATAACTACGACCTCATCCAACATCTTGGAATCTTCTTCCAGCTTTATTAGAAAATTCGTTTGATTTTCAACTTTTACTTCCTGTTTGATATATCCTACATAAGATATTACAAGTGTAGAATTAGCCATTGCCGACAATGAGAATTTTCCATCGATATCGGTTACAGTACCTACAGTTGTACCTTTCACTACAACGGATACACCGATAAGGGCTTCACCGGTATTTGCATCAGAAACCGTACCTTGCACCGTTCTGCCTTGCGCAAATATACCCGACGAAAAGGTTATGAATGCAAACAATAAGAAAAATGAGAAGAAAGATTTTGGTACTGCCTTTCCGCATACCTCACTTTGCTTTTTTAAATAAGTATATTTTCCCATAGTAATTAAGTAATTAAATAAGTAATAGGTTAGTTTTTTTGCTTACGATTTACGTGATATAGAATTCATTATGAGCCCTGTATACTTAAATACAAATACAGGAAACTCTTATCCCGGATATTTTTCCCTATCCGGAATAAGAGTTTCCTGTATCGAATAATATAATAAGGTGTAATAATCCCGAGAAGAATTGTATCTCCGGACTATAAATTCGTTTATTTTTATTATATTCTCTCTCTCTCTCTCTCTCTCTCTCTCTCTCTCTCTCTCTAGCAAAACAC
>Ga0153940_1000437_pt1 | contig 22139 bp, 23 predicted proteins | sample TSNJ024MetaG_FD_104736 | JGI IMG/M metagenome (GOLD analysis project Ga0153940, IMG submission 104736) | Attine ant fungus gardens microbial communities from New Jersey, USA - TSNJ024 MetaG | ecosystem: Host-associated > Fungi > Mycelium > Unclassified | place: USA: New Jersey, Brendan T. Byrne...
CTGTTTTTAACCACTTTCAGCAAATACGAAAATATCGACAAACTGACAAGAGAAATCCTCATTGAATTAGTTGACCATATCAAGGTATACGAGGGCGGCGACATTAGCATTAAGTTTAAGTTTGCCGACGAGTACCGCCGAGTAGCGGAGTATATCGAGGCCAACAACCAAAAAGCGGCTATTTAACAGCGTTTGCCGCTCCTTTCAAAAGGCAGTTTGTGTTCCTAATATAACTCAAGCATAATCAGTAACATATCCAAAATACTACCAAAGGCAATAAAAGTAATAAACATCGCTACCAACATACAAGCATATGCAAAAAGCAACTTACTGTTTTTCTTTGATGCCGTGACAGTACCTTTCCACAACAATTTGGCAAACCTAATAAGATTTCTAACAATAAAGGAACTTAATGCATAGCCAATTTTATATCCTAATTCCAAAGTCTCACCTCCTTTCTAAATCAATTAACATCAGTTTCAAATAAATGTTTTATTGTTGTATAAGTCTTATAGTTGATTACTACTTTTCTAACCGTTTTGTTTAGATTGATATCTTTGCAAGGCATGGTATAGTTATTCTTGTCATGGATAATAAAATTCAAGTCTTTGTATGCATTTGTTTTATCTTTGAATTTCATATAACCGTACTTTTCAAGTAGTTTTTTAAAATGTTCTCGGTCAACAATCATTCTGTTATTTTCGATTGGCTCACTTTCTTCTAAAGACTCAACGATAGAAATATATTCCTTAATAACAAGTTCTGATAATCGCACTAACCTTACCCCCTTCTTTTTTGAAAGTATATGAAATTAAATTTTTAATTTGCTTCTTAAATAAATGTCCGTAGTTTTTATGTTTGTATGTCTTAGTTTACTACTGACATCATCTTTTGATTTTGTCTTTTTGTATTCCAGTTTAGCGAATGCTCTTCTTAAATCGTGACAAGCAAAACCTAGTTTTTTTGCTTCTCTCTGCAAATGAATAGCAGAATAGAATATCTTTTTGTTTTCCATTGCCATTTCAATGGTTTCTTTTAGATTTTCAAAGAGTCTGGGATTTTCTTTTTTGGATATTTTTACTTCTTCTTTATTACCGCCCTTGGCAGTAAATGAAAAACATATTTCATCATCAGATATGGAAGAATTAAGCGGTGTTATCTGGGCAAGTTCTGATACTCTTAGACCAGTTTCAAGCATAGTCTGGTAACTTAGTTTTAGTTTCTTATTCCTAAGGTGCTTTATTTTTTTGTCTATTTCCTCAAAGTTTTTTGCATTAAGTTTCCGGTACTTTTTTCGTGTGTTCTTTTCAAGTTGTTCTATCTGTTTCATGTGTTCATCACTTAATTGTATATTTTGGAATTTGAGGAAATACAAAAGAGCATTTTTTGATTGCGAGAAATGGTTCTTGTATTTTATTTTCGATAGGTTTTCTAATATCTTTTCCATATCAAGACTTTTTGTTATATCAAGGACACTCTGACTCTGTAATAATATATCAAGCCGGTTATAATATGTCCGGGCTGTCTCGGGGCGGAGCGACCCCTCCAGAAAGGCTTTGTAAGACCCTAGCACGTTATACTTCATATCATCCCCCCTTTGTGCTACGATTACATTTACTCTGACATAATATATTATATATATAATATATTATGTCATTATCTATCTTTTTTTGATGGTAGTAAAAGTGCTGGAAAATGCTGATTTTAAGCCATTTTCCAAGCTGTAACCCGCTTCACTTTATTGTATGCAGAAATTACATATGGGTTACAGTTTTTATAATAGATAATTATGCCTTAGTACAAGCCAAATAGAACCAAGTATTCATAACCTTGAAAAGACTTCTTTTTGATAATTGAGTTTTTTATCAAAAAGAAGTCTTATTAATTAAATGACAATAATAAAAAGCACCAACTTAGGAAAATGGAAAAAATCCTAAAGTTTGGTGCTTCATCTTTTATACTCAATAATATCTGTCATATCACATTCTAAATAATCACATAGCCTGGCAAGAACTGTTATATCAATTCTAACTATATCACCCTTGCACACACGTTGTATGACTTTAAAATCCGTGTTTGTGTCCCTCACAAGTTTATTCTTGCTTATCTTTCTATCGTCCAGTAACTGTTCTAATTTGAATAGATAAAAGCCATTTTCGATATTTACTCTTTTAATGCCTTTACTCATAATGAAATACCACCTTTTAAAAAATATCATAACAAGTGGTCTGAACGATTGACTACTGGCTGTATAACCAGTATAATTGAAAATTAAAATCTAATAGGAAGGTACGAGGAGTAGGAAAAATGAAAAGCCAAAAACAGACCATGAGATGTAATATCAATATAAATGCTTTAGAAACTAGAATTATCAACATATTAAAGGGAAATGCTAGCGAACAATTAGAAAAACATATGAAAGATGTAAAAGGAACTTTTTTGTTTGTCGGTTCTGGTAGGTCTTATGCAGGAGCTTATTTTGCTTCACGAGTCATTAATGATATGTATGGTATTACAACACTTACATTACCACCTAGAGAAGTTCTTTATAGAAATAATATGGATATCACCAAAACTTTCTTATTTTCATATTCTGGCACTACCTCCGATTTGCTAGAAGGTACAAAAAAATTAAATGATAAAATTATAATCACAAAAGCAAAGGTAAAAAAGGTTTTGGAAAAAACGAATATCCTAAAAGAAAATGTTATTTCCTATTATTCTTCTAATAACAGACATAGTGAAAAAGGTCATTTGTTTTTTGATGATGCTCTTACACCTGCATCATTATTTTACAAGATTTATGCTAAAAATCATGAGTTAGATGCTGAAAATTTCATTATTGAACAAACCAGATATTGGGGGAATTTTTTTGCAATTTACTTTATGTATTATAAAGATACTTTAAAAGATATATTAAGAAAAAATAGTACAATTACTCTTTTTAGGGGCGATTATACAGATAGTGCCGCTATAGATTTAGAAAGCAAAATAATTGACTCTGGTCTATATAGGCTTAATATTCACGAAAAGAAAAATTTTTCGCATGGCAGATTTACTAATATGGAGAACCAAAAAAGTAACGCCATTATATACTTCAAACAGAGAGAAACATCTGACTATGAGGGGAAACTATTATCATATTTATTTGATAAAAACGTAATTTTAATTGAAAGTAAGTTTAATGGAATAAGTGCCGAATTTGATTTGTTGATAGCATCCCAGTATTTTCTATACTACGTTGCAAATTTACTTGATATAGATGTTTATAAATCCAAATATAGCAAAGAAGCACTCGAACTTTATTTTTACAAAGGTAAATTATAAGCACTATTATGCAGAGGTTAAAAAAGAAGTCTTTATTACCGTTTGATAAAGACTTCTTTTGTTGCTTTAGACAGTTTCTGTCATAAGTATATGTGTTATTTGTTTCGCAATATTTCTGTTAAATCAAAAATCACGTTTAATGATTTCTCATCAATATTGTTTAAATTTTCTAGTATCTCGTTTATCATTTTGGGATTTTCAATCTTTGTCTCAAAAAATTCTTGAGGGGTTATTTCTAAATATTCACATATGTTAAAGAACGCTGTCATGGAGGGAATAAGTTTTTTATTTTCTACCTTGTTAATGTAATCCGCACTTTGTCCAATAGACAAACTCATATTGCGTGCTGATACATCCTTTTTAAGTCTTAAAACCGCTAGCCGTTCCGCAAAAATATCTTCATACATAGAACATCTCCTTTTAAGTAATTTTACTACATATTATTGCAGAAACACGGATTTAAAATACATATTTCAATTGACATAAGGATTAGTAATCTATATAATTTAAGCTGTATATATTGACAGTCTATAAACGAGTGAAAGGGGAAAACCGGAAAAAGAAAAAGTAGAAAAATAAGTATTTATATGAACAAGAAAAAACCTATATAATTAGGTTTTTTTGTGAGCAAATGGACTATTAAAATCAAGTGAAGGAGGAGCGTATTAATGAAAAGGATATCAAAAATATTGATAGTCATGAGTGTGATTATTGTTATGGCAGGGTGTGGTTCAATTGCACAAACACCGATTGAACTAGATGGGTGGTATAAAGACTGGGAAAGTGGTGAATTTATCCACGTAGAAAATCGGTTTGTACGTCCAGAGGTAGAAGGAGGTTTAGGATTATATCATTATTCAGTGGAGGGTGGTGCCCCTATAAGTTCCTATTCCATTGACCCGTTTTATGGAAAACAAACGTTAGATGATGGCATTAAATTAGACCTGCAAGAAGGTTATCTATACTTGGATGGTGTTTATTTTGAGAGAGATTCTGATGATAATTATTCAGAGAGAGAATCCAGTTATTAATTATAAATTGAAAAAAAGGAGATTTATTAAAAATGAAGAGAAATATGGTTATATTAGTTTGTTTGTTGATAGTATCAGTATTTTCACTTGCAGGTTGTTCTTCCAAGGGCGAATGTGACGAGTGCGGGCAGTATGAGGAACTAAAAGAATACAAGAGCCGTTATGGAGATAAAACGTATAATCTTTGTGAAGATTGCTACGAACTGGCTAAATTCGTTGGTTCTTGAATCAAACAATAAAATAACAAAGGAAGGTTAACCGTAATGGGAAAAAGAAAATATTTTGCATTTTTTCTATTAGGAGCATTGCTCATATTACTAGTGGGTTGCCGGGAGAAAACTGCAAATAATAGTCTTACGGGTAAAAAAATTCAAGACCAATTTGAATTACAGATTCTTGACTTTTTGAATGAACAAAATGTATCAGCACAAAAGTATATAAATCAAATTAATGAAATTTCTATTGTCAATAAAGACCGAAAAAATATTCTTGTATGTAATGTTATAGCCGAAACAGAAGGAAATAGCGATAGATTAAATGTGGACGTATCATGTACTTTCAGTTCAAAAGAAGGTGGAGGATGGCTACTTGATGGAATGAGTCTAGTTGAAGCTACAAAATCATGGAAACCCCTAACTGGTCCCGAAACAGAAGCAACGAATATTGAACTAAGTATTTCTAAATTGATTGGAATGGATAATGCTTATTATGATGAATCTAGAAATATTAATATAGAAAATGATTTAGAAGGGTATTCTTCAAATGTTTTTTTTGAAGCAATTAGTTATGGTGAATACTTAAATATAGTAACGCCATATGTAGTATATTTTGAATACAGGAATAATGCTACATGGGAAAAAGTAGGAGCAGAAAAAACAGGCGATTCTACATATGAACTTAATGAAAACATAGTTGGCACATATTCTTGTTTCGATGGCAGTTATTCACAGTTCTCAAAAAACTCCAAAATCAAACTGGAGATAAAGGAAGTATCCGATAATAAAATTACACTTAAATTCCAACATTTAAAAGAACTGGGTTTTAACTTTGACACAGGAGAAACGGACTATGAAATGGATTTTGGTAATGACGATTTTGTAACTGTTTCCTATGAACCACTTCCAGACGATTTTAGAATAGGGGCTTCTAAACTGCTAGGAGAAGAAGGATTAAAGGTTGAATTTCAAAGTACAGAGGAAGCTTCAAAATCGGCGTGCATAGTTGCGAAAGAAAAAACAAGTAAAGATTGGCTAAAGAGTTTAGATAGTCAGAAATCTTCTGATAACTATACAGAAGAAGATATTTTTTCTAATTATATAATTATTACTTCTAATGTGATATATGTACCATTCTACAGCGCGCCATGGGGAGAATATTTCACACTTATTGTAGAAGATTAGGTATTTATATAAAATAAATAATAATAAAGGAAGTGTATTATGAAATTAAAAAAGAGAATCGTTTTCTTTGTCTTTTGGCTAGGGATATCTTTTAATTTATTTGGATGTGGAGGTATTTCTAATCTCAAAAATGAAAAAGAAATTATAAAGGATATTATAGAATATTATGAAGAAATGGGGCAAGAGGTACACTTAGATTATCAGTCACTTACCATTGATAAAAGACAAACCAATAAAGATAAGAAAGAAGATGTTATATACGCTACAGTAGTAGCAGAAACCGGTTCAGCAAAACATACATATAAGTATGAAATATATTACATTTACTACGATAAGGGCGGTTGGATTTTAGAAAATTGTCCTTGCAATCTTACAGATATTACTATTACAAGTCCCCCTGATGAAAAGCTATTTCTAAATCAATTTACAAATCCTAATGCTATGATTTTGGCATATGGCTGTGATAATATAACCGGAACTGTTAAAAAATCAGGTTTTTTAGAAGATTATTATAGCGAAACAGAAGGATATAAAGACATAGAAGACCCCGAAGAATCGGAAGACTTAATAACACCTGCCAATTATCACGAATATGAAAACACACGGTATTATATGGAAATTGAATTTACTGCTGAAAATACAAGTGGTTTAATTGGTTATAAAGTAGAAGGAATATACAATCAATGGTTTTATTATGATAAAGAAATTGGTGATTGGTGTTGGGATGATGAAAATACTTATCTAACTTTTACAAGTCAAGAAATTACAGGATTAGAGGGAAAATGGCAATCACAATCATCAGAGAAAGATTATTTTACATTCTTAAATACAAGTGCACATAATTTTGAAGGGTATCATGCTTATGAAGAAAGAGCATTAGGAGAACCATTAACATTAGTTTATATGGCGGTACTGATGAATCAGATTGATTTAATTACAGACTATGGAGACCCCTTCCGTTTATTTATAAACTGGGAGGATGGCTATTTAACTATTTATGATGATGATGGAATTGAAGTAACATATACAAAATATGAGTATTGAAAATAGTATAGTTAATGAATTGGAAATAGTCCTTGAATTCTTAAAAAGATTAGATGGTGATGAAATAGCAAATTTTGAAATTTTAAAAAGAGATACAACAGATAAAAGCGATTATATTTATTGCATGATAAAATACATAGTGGAAGATGAAGAAAGAACCGAGTATTATGTTCTCAATTATCATTTTTCTATGAGTTGGAACTTAACCGATTATTTTTCCGTGTTTCTTAAACGACACATAATGTTTTACAAATCAAGTAAATTTTGGTAAAATGTTGTCAAGGATAGGAATATGAAAAGAGATGGTAATTTGAAAGATGAAGAAGAAACAAAGGTAATACAAACTGATAGTAATGTGAAATCGGAAGTAGACGATTCTGGCAAGAAAATGATATTCTTTATCGGAATTATAATGGTGATTGTTTATGTTTTTGCTTTATTTAGGAACAAAAAACAAATAGCAGGATTAAGAGAAGAATCAAGTATAATTGCTAGTTTTGCTGAATTATTTGTATATATAAATATGCTTTGGAGAGGAGTTATAATCGGTTTTATTATTGGATTGTTGGGTAAATTAGCAAAAATAAATAAATTACAGGTTAGTTTGTTAGCTTTATTGAATGTAATCGCTTATATAATATGTTACATATTATCTTTTGAAAGGATTATTAACAGAGAAACAATATTTCGATTATTAGTCAATGATGGACAATGTACCGTGGTTGCTGCTGGTATTGGATACTTTTTAGGTGTCATGATTAAAGGAATATTTAATAAGTTAACAAAAAATAGAACTAAAAATGCTAATAACGTGCAATAGAACATAGTAATTCAATCAATTTATGTGCGACAATTTATAGAAACTAAAAGCCGGAATGGCTTTTTTATTTTAAATACCAAGGAGAAAAGAGATGAATACATTCAAAAGAATCTTGTCTGCAATGTTAATAGTATCAATGCTGATATCGTTTATTGAAATGGAATCTGCACAAGCAGAAACGAACAATGACGGTTCGTTAATAATATCTATTGGTGAGACTTATCGACTTTATATCTTAAATGGTGTAGATGTGGAATATTTTGGAGAAGATGCGGTATGTGACTATAATTTAAATGATGATGATATAAAAGCAGCCTATGCAATGACAGATGGTTATTTAGGCTCATATTCAGAAACAGGTACTAGTACACTCGATATTTCAGTTAAAAAAGGGCAACTCAAAATTTTAAATGCAAATGACAATGGGATACAATATGAAAAGATAAACCAAGAAGCAGTACACAAGCTTGCGTTAACAAAAGGGTCTAGGGTAACAATTTCTGGAGTTGACCCAAGTATTGATAATAGCTCTTGGAATTGGGTTACTGTTTTTATGAAAACCTATGCAGCTACTTTAACAAGGACTCATTATAAAGATTCTATTCAAGGTGCTCAATATAAAGATGAAGATGAAACAGCAGGAAGTTGGACAACGGTAAACTATGGTCAGACTTTGGTTATTGATGTGACAGAAGGAATTGTCGTTATCTATTTTACCAATAAAGGATTTAATCAAATCGAGACAAGCATTAGCAACCCTCTTATAGATATTGATGTTATTTATGAGCCGTATGAACTGAAAGAATCTACGATTCATTTATCAGTTGGAGAAACATATCAATTAGAAAAACCTGTAAGCAGAATCGGAAATGTAAATCATGTATCGACATTTCATGCTGAAAATTATGAAATTGCAGATATAGATTATGACTCTGGTGTAATAACTGCCCATTCAGAGGGAAGTACAGTTATAATAGTAAGCACAATGTGCTGGGGTGACACATCTTATTTTTACCAAAAGTGTAATGTTATAGTTGGTGATAAAAAAGAGAAGAATAAAGCTATTTATGTATTACCTGGATATATGGGGTCAAGATTGTATATGAATGGAGTTGAAACATGGTCTAATTCTTCATTCCTAGAAGAAGATATATATAATTTTTTTCTTCCGACTAAAACATCGCAGTTTCTATTACAAGCAGACGGTAGCGGTTCAAAAATGTATGTTGATGATTCAAAAGACAAATATGGAACTAATAATGAATATGAAGCCCTAATGACAAAGCTTGAAGATGAATTTGAAGAAGAATATGCTGTTCATTTTTTTCCTTATAATTGGCTAGGAGATATAAATGATTCGGCGGAGAGGTTAGAAAATCATATTAATAGCAATCAATACGAAAAAGTTGTACTGGTAACCCATAGTACAGGCGGGCTTCTTGCATCTGCTTACATTGCAAGAAGCAAGGAGAATCAATTAAAGGTTAAAAAAGCTATTTTACTCGCTCCACCTTTGAATGGAACTTATACAGCACTCCAACCAGTTGAAACGGGCAAAACAAATGAAATGGATGATATGTTAAGGAAGGAGGGGATATCTAATGATTACGGAATTAAATATCCCCTCATTTATCAATGGGTTAAGGCAGTAACAAAAAATTCTCCGACTACCTATCAGTTATTGCCAAATGAAGATTATCTTGCAACGTGCCCTCTTATTAATCGTAATGGAAATAAGGGTGTGGGTATTGTCTCCACGTCAAAGTATTACCAGATTTTAAACGAGAGCAATAATATCAATTCCAATCTGACAAATGGAAATGATAGAAGTCATAAAGCTTTTCGGAATACAGCTTTAAAAGGTAATATTGTTTCTGTCTTACAGAAAGTGGATACTATCGTTTATGGTAGTGATTATTGTGATAAAGATACGCCTGCTACGGTTGTCTATTCTAATCAACTTTTTGGGGGAACTAAACTAACAGACATTCAATTTTCAAAAAACGGGGACGGAACTGTTCTTAAAAATAGTACTTTTGGGATAAGCAAGGATTTTAAACAGGTTCTTAAATACAGAAATTATTCGGGATATGACCATGGAGAATTAAAAGAGTCTTCGCGCATTTTAACAGATGTTTGTAAAGATATAGAGAATATAGATTGGGAAGAAGATACTGATTCATCTGTTCAGCAGTTATCTACAGCAAGTATGTTTGAAAACAGTGGGACAGAATCAGGTATGACACAGACTTTAAAATTAAACATGGAATATCCTACTGGAAGCCTGATTCAAATTCTAGATAATGCAAATAATGTTGTGGCTCAAATATCCGAAGAAGAAATTTTGGGTTTTGAAGAAAACACCTTTAGTTACTGGGCACTATCGGAAGATGAAGAAAAGACTACAGCCATAATTTGTATGCCCAATCAAGGATATAAAATAGAATTTTTCTATGGAGAAGAAGCGGACACTGATATTGAGTTTATCTGTACAATATCTACGTTAGACTATGACGGTTTTAAAACGTCATCCGCAACCTATATCAATGATAAGACCACTGAAAACGGATTGATTACTTGCCTAAACGCAACTGATTTGGTAACAGTGTCCTCTATTGGTTTGCTTTCAGAAGGTGAAACAATCGAACCCTCCATTTTTAATACCGATTGGGAATTGCCCGATAGTATAAAGCTTGAACTAAACGAAATAGAAAACACCCTGCTTTTAGGAAGTGACTTGGAAACAATTAAATCATCACTACAATGGGAAACTTCTGATGATACCGTTGTTTCGGTTGCTTCTGATGGTACAATTACTTCTGTAGGATATGGAAATGCGATAGTTAGTGCAACAGATGGCAACAAAGTTGATTCTACCTATGTCACAGTTATGTTAAATGCAACTCAAATGACATTGCATGATGTTATAATGGTTCCAGAAGAACGATTCGTGATTGAACCTGAGTTTTTCCCGGCAAATTCTACGGAAATGAATGTAAATTATTCTGTTAGTGAAGATGGAATTATTAGTATTGATGAATTTGGTGTAATAACTGCTCTTAAGAATGGAACCACCACAGTGACGGGAATTACAGATTATGGTGTTAGTGATTCATTTATTGTTACAGTATCAAGTGGAGTGCCTGTTTCTGTAGAGTCGGTTAAAATTGAACCGGAAAAGACTTCAATAAACGTAGGTGGTCAAGAGACTTTGCGTGCTACTTTCATACCTTTGGCACCAACAAATAGCAAACTAATATGGGACATTGCTGATAAATCAATTGCAAGCATTACAAATGTTGATGGTCAAAATTGTATAGTAAAAGGATTGAAAAAAGGAAACACGAAAGTAACTGTTATTACTGATGATGGTGGTTATACAGCAACAGCTACTATCACTGTTATGGATGATGATTCAAACAATAACATTGTAACCATAATTCCGACACCAACACCGCAACCGTCTGTAAAAGTAAACGAAAAATTCATTTCTAGTAATATGAACTATACTGTTACGAATGTTGGGAGCAGTAACACAGTGAAGTTGAATACAACAACTAGTAAAAACGTTACGAGTGTTACTATCCCCTCAACAGTATCATATAAAGGTAAGAGTTTTAAAGTTACTGCTGTGGCTGATAAGGCTTTCATAAATTGTAAAAAGTTAAAGAGCATTAATTTTGGCAATACTATTACTAAAATTGGAAAAAGTACCTGTGAAGGTAATACAGCCTTAACTACAGTTTCAATTGGTAAAAAAGTTAAAAGTATAGGAGACAGAGCCTTCCTAAATTGCAGTAAATTAAGTAAAGTAACGAATACCGGAGCAGTTACTACAATAGGCACAAAATCTTTTTATGGAAATAAGGCTTTAACATCCTTGCCCTCCTTTGCAAAATTACAGAAGATAGGAAAAAATGCATTCCAGAATTGTACTGGACTTAAAACCGTATCTATTAAAGATACAGTGACCACAATTGAAAGTGACGCATTCAGAGGATGTACCAATTTGACAAAATTTACCACAAGTACTAAGTCAAAATTGAAAACTATAGGAGTTCGGGCTTTCTATGAAAATAAGGCGTTGAAGTCAGTGTACTTAAGAGGTAAAAATCTTAAAACTGTAAGCAGTAAAGCATTTACTGGTGGGTATGCCAAAATGAAGTTTTATTTATTAAAGAGTAAAAGTAAAGCATATCAGAAACTACTTAATAACAAAGTACCATCAAAAAAAATATATAAAACGATTTGATTTTATCAAGAGTCATGTTATAAGAGCATAGTAAAATACATGAAGAACAGTAATATAAAAAATGTCCAAGTTAATGAATTAGCAATCGCCCTTGAACTCTTGGAACGATTATATGGCGATGAGATAACAGGCTTTAAAATTCTAAAGAGAGATACGACAGATAAAAGCGATTATATTTATTGCATGATAAAACACATATTCCATGATTGGTGATATGTGTTTTATATTTAAAATGGAAAAATTTTGTGAAAAAATGAAATCATGATATAATATTCATAGATAGATGATAGTGTGGTTTTTTTAGAACATTGGCTCCGAAATATCATGGGTTACGAGGATAGCCGTTTTATGTTCTTTTTTAATGATGTTATAAATATCATCGCTGACATTTAACCTGGTTTGGTAGTCCAAAGAAGAAAATGGTTCATCCAACAGCAGCAGTTCCGGTTCCAGCGCTAATGTTCGAATCAGAGCTGCACGCTGACGCATACCACCGGAAAGCTGCGAGGGTTTCAACTGTTTGAATTCTTTTAAACCATAATCACTAATTAAGCGTTCTACCTTTTGCAGCGGCTCCGGTTCCAGCTTTTTTTTAATTTCCAATCCCAGCAGAATATTCTTATAGACACTTCGCCATTCGAAAAGATGGTCTTTCTGCAGCATATAGCCGATTGGCAGGGTGGTGTTTTTGCCGGGGGCTGCTTTGATTAAAATCTCACCTGATTCTGGTTTCAGCAGCCCGCTGATAAGATTTAAAATGGTACTTTTTCCGCAGCCGGACGGACCTACGATGGCTACGAATTCACCTTCGGATACTTCGAAGCTAATATTGGAAACAGCAGGGATTTCCCCCGCCATGCTGTGATAAGCCATACTAACGTTTTTAAACTCTAATATCGATTGCATAGCAGGCCTCCTTTATACTATACAATATGATATGTCAATAAAATTTGGTGGTGATAGGAGAAGACAGTGGTCTGGTTTGTCTTAGGCAGTAAAATGTGATATACTTGCATTTATGAACAGAAATTATCAGAGTGAATTAGATAAAATTGTAGAAAAACTTATCCTAAGCAAAGAGGTACCAAAACTGCTTCTTCACAGTTGCTGCGCACCATGCAGCAGTTATGTGCTGGAGTACCTTTCACAGTATTTTGAGATTACGGTATTATATTATAATCCGAATATATATCCGGACGAGGAATATAAAAAACGTGTGGCGGAACAAAAGGAGTTTATTGGTCAGATGCCCTCAGTACATTCGATTGACTTTGTGGAAGGGGTATTTGACAAGGAGCGTTTTTATGAACTGGTGAGGGGTTATGAATCCTGTCCGGAAGGGCGGGAGCGTTGTGCAATCTGTTACCATATGCGACTGGAAGCAACAGCTAAGCTGGCCAGTGAAAAAAGCATGCATTATTTTTGCAGCACCCTTTCGATCAGTCCGCTTAAGAATGCCAGAATGTTAAATGAAATTGGGGAAGAACTTTCAAAGGCATACGAGGTTGCCTGGCTGCCTTCTGATTTCAAGAAGAAAAACGGCTACCAGAGGTCAATTGAAATATCCCGACAGTATGGATTGTATCGGCAGAATTATTGCGGATGTATATTTTCTATATAAATTTCCGATTTTACTTGCCATGAAAATCATGGAATGGTAAAATCAATCCGTATAAAGTGAAACTTAGTTCAGAGGGAGTTTTCTCCCACTGATAAAGTGAAACTGATAAATATACAGAAATGAGGAATAAACAATGGCACAATTATGGGGTGGTCGTTTCACCAAAGAAACAGATCAGCTGGTATATAATTTTAATGCTTCCATTGGATTTGATCAGAAATTTTATCAACAGGATATTAAGGGAAGTATAGCTCATGTTAAAATGCTGGCAAAGCAGGGGATTTTGACTGCAGATGAGCGGGATGTGATCATTCAGGGTTTGACCGGTATTCTTGCTGATGTAGAAAGCGGCAAATTGGAGATTACCACAGAATATGAGGACATCCACAGCTTTGTGGAAGCAAATTTGATCGATCGGATTGGTGATGCAGGAAAGAAACTGCATACCGGAAGAAGCCGTAATGATCAGGTGGCTTTGGATATGAAGCTGTATGTAAGAGATGAGATTGAAGAGTTGAGTACCCTGGTTAAGAATCTTTTAAGTACACTGAATCATATTATGGAAGAGCATCTGGAGACGTATATGCCTGGCTTTACTCACTTGCAGAAGGCACAGCCGATTACCCTGGCTCACCATATTGGTGCTTATTTTGAGATGTTCCGCCGGGATTTGGAGCGGTTATCTGATATTTATGATCGGATGAACTACTGTCCGTTAGGTTCAGGCGCACTGGCCGGAACCACCTATCCTTTGGATCGTGACTATACGGCACAGGAACTGGGATTTGCAGGTGCTACCAGAAACAGTATGGATTCTGTGGCGGATAGGGATTATGTGATTGAATTGTTATCTGCTCTTTCTACTATTATGATGCATTTAAGCCGTTTTTCAGAGGAGATCATCATCTGGAATACGAATGAATATCGTTTTGTTGAAATTGATGATGCCTATAGTACCGGAAGCAGCATTATGCCGCAGAAGAAAAATCCGGATATAGCTGAGCTGGTACGCGGCAAGACCGGACGTGTCTATGGTGCTCTGATGTCGATTCTGACAACTATGAAAGGACTTCCATTGGCATATAATAAAGATATGCAGGAAGATAAAGAATTAACCTTTGATGCGATTGATACCGTAAAAGGTTGTCTGGCGTTATTTGACGGGATGATGAAGACGATGGTATTTAATCAGAAAGCCATGACACAAAGTGCTCAGAACGGCTTTACTAATGCCACAGATGCAGCCGATTATCTGGTGAATCAGGGAGTGCCTTTTAGAGATGCCCATGGCATTATCGGACGGCTGGTATTGTATTGCATTGTTAAGAGCCAGTCCCTTGATGAGCTGACACTGGCGGAATATCAGCAGTTTAGCCCGGCGTTTAAAGAGGATATCTTTGAGGCGATCAGCCTTAAGACCTGTGTGGAAAAGAGAATCACCACCGGCGCTCCGGGGCCGGAAGAGATGAAAAAAGCAGTTGCCATTAATAAGGAATATTTAAATAGATAGTTTATAGAATACAATAAGTAAAGACACGAGACAGAGGCACAAAAAAGGAGAAAAGGAGAATGAAAAATGAGTGAAAAATTAAGAGTCGGAATTCTCGGCGCAACTGGTATGGTAGGACAGAGATTTATTTCTTTGTTAGAAGAGCATCCATGGTTTGAAGTAGTTACTGTGGCAGCCAGCCCAAGAAGTGCCGGTAAGACATATGAAGAGGCAGTAGGCGGACGTTGGAAGATGAATACGCCTATGCCCAAAGCAGTTAAAAAACTGGTTGTTATGAATGTCAATGAAGTGGAAAAGGTTGCTGCCGGTGTAGATTTTGTATTCTCCGCAGTTGATATGTCAAAAGACGAAATCAAAGTAATCGAAGAAGCTTATGCAAAAACAGAGACACCGGTTGTATCTAATAACAGTGCTCATCGATGGACACCAGATGTACCGATGGTAGTGCCGGAAGTAAATCCGGAGCACTTTGAAGTGATTGCATTCCAGAAGAAACGGCTTGGAACCAAGAGAGGATTCGTGGCAGTGAAGCCAAACTGTTCTATTCAAAGCTATGCACCGGCTCTGACAGCGTGGAAAGAGTTTGAACCATATGAAGTAATAGCTTCTACATATCAGGCAATTTCCGGTGCCGGTAAAACCTTTCAGGACTGGCCGGAAATGATTGAGAATATTATCCCTTTCATTGGCGGAGAAGAAGAAAAGAGTGAAATGGAGCCGCTGAGATTGTGGGGTAAAATCGAAGATGGTGTGATCAAGCCGGCAGAATCACCGTCAATTACCTGCCAGTGTATCCGTGTTCCGGTATTGAATGGACATACAGCGGCAGTATTCGTAAAATTCCGCAAGAAACCAACGAAGGAAGAGCTGATTGACCGATTGGTGAACTTCAAAGGCATACCACAGGAATTGAGCCTGCCAAGCGCGCCAAAACAGTTTATCCAGTATTTGGAGGAAGATAACCGGCCGCAGGTATCTGTTGATGTGGATTATGAAAATGGTATGGGGATATCGGTAGGAAGACTTCGCGAAGATAAAGTTTATGATTACAAATTTGTCGGACTGTCGCACAATACAGTTCGCGGAGCAGCAGGCGGCGCAGTATTATGTGCGGAAACGCTGAAAGCACAAGGATATATTCAGCCAAAATAATTTTATCTCCTTCAAGAATTTGAAAAGATAATAGTGAAAGTTGGAAAAAATGACAAAATCTTTATACATCGCTGAGAAACCAAGTGTGGCTCAGGAATTTGCAAAAGCATTAAAGATGAATACCCGCAGGAATGACGGGTATCTGGAATCCGAGGAAGCGGTGGTAACTTGGTGCGTCGGGCACCTGGTTACCATGAGCTACCCGGAAAAATATGATGAGAAATACAAAAGGTGGAGTCTGAATACCCTGCCTTTTTTGCCATCTGAATTTAAATATGAGGTGATTCCGGCAGTTCAGAAACAGTTTCAGATTGTTAGCGGACTGTTGAACCGGGAAGATATTGATACAATTTATGTCTGTACTGACTCCGGGCGGGAGGGAGAGTATATCTACCGTCTGGTGGAAATGATGGCAGATGTCAAAGGAAAGAACAGAAAAAGAGTCTGGATTGACTCCCAAACAGAAGATGAAATCCTGCGCGGTATCAGGGAGGCTAAAGATTTGAATGATTATGATAATCTGGCAGCGTCGGCATATCTGAGGGCGAAGGAAGATTATCTGATGGGAATCAATTTCTCAAGACTTTTATCTTTAAAATATGGTAATAGTGTGGCTAATTATCTGGGGAATAAGTATCAGGTGATCTCAGTTGGCCGGGTGATGACTTGTGTACTTGGTATGGTGGTGCGAAGAGAGCGGGAAATCCGTGATTTTGTGAAAACACCATTCTACCGGGTGTTAGCGAAGGCAGATCTGGAAGGGAAAGCCTTTGAAGTTGAGTGGAAGGTTAATCCGAAAAGCCGGTATTTTGAATCTCCGCGTTTATATAAGGAGAATGGGTTTAAGGAAGAGAAGGATGCAAAAGAATTAATTGCATATCTTACAGAGGATACCCCTGTTATTGGTGTTGTAGATAAGGTGGAAAAGAAGAAAGAAAAGAAGAATCCACCGCTTTTATTCAACCTGGCAGAGCTGCAGAATGACTGTGCGAGGCTTTTGAAGATCAGTCCGGATGAGACGCTGCGTATTGTGCAGGAGATGTACGAGAAAAAGCTGGTTACATATCCGCGTACGGATGCCAGGGTATTATCTTCTGCTGTTGCAAAAGAAATTGGTAAAAATCTGCATGGATTAAAGCATTACATTCATGGTCAGGCTTATGTTGAAGAGATTCTGAGTGCAGGCAGTTATAAAGGGCTTGTCAAGACTCGTTATGTGAATGACAGTCAGATTACAGACCATTATGCTATTATACCAACGGGGCAAGGCTTGTCAGCGCTTAATTCGGTACCGGAGACGTCGAAGAAGGTCTATGAGATGATTGTAAGACGATTTTTAAGCATATTTTATCCTCCGGCAGAATATCAAAAAGTAAGCGTGATATTGCTGATAAAGACAGAGACGATGAATGCCGGTTTCCGGGTTTTGACTAATTCGGGATATCTGAAAGTTACTGACTTGTCATTTGTGAAGAAAAAAGAAGGGGATAGTAAAGGTGATGACCTTCAAAATGATCCTCAGTTTATGGAATGTTTGATGAAGATACGTAAGAACCGGGAATTACCGGTTAGGGATTTTGATATCAAAGAGGGGGAGACATCTCCGCCTAAACGCTATAATTCAGGAACGATTATTCTGGCAATGGAAAATGCCGGGCAGTTGATCGAAGATGAGGAACTGCGTGCTCAGATTAAGGGAAGCGGAATCGGAACCAGTGCTACACGGGCTGAGATTTTGAAAAAGCTGGTGGCAATTAAATACATAGCGTTGAATAAAAAGACACAGATTATCACTCCTTCACTTTTAGGAGAGATGATATTTGATGTTGTGAACAGTTCGATTCGTTCGCTTTTGAATCCGGAGCTTACGGCTAGTTGGGAAAAGGGACTGACTTATGTGGCAGAAGGCAGTATTACGTCAGAGGAATATATGGTGAAACTGGAGAGTTTTATTAAGAGCAGGACGCAGGGGGTTTTGGGGCTTAATAATCAGAGTCAATTGCGGACTGGGTATGATGTTGCAGCGCAGAGTTATAAAAAAGGAGTAAAGAATAATGGATAAGATTACAATTAAGGATTTGTACAATTTGGATGAAACGATCGCGGCTGGGGTGTTTGAAGGAAAGACTTATCCGTGGGAAGTGCTTCCGCTGATCAAGGATTATATTATGAAGCTTGGGGAGACGTTAAGCGAAGCGGAATATGAGAAGCGGGGGGAAGATGTCTGGATTGCCAGGTCGGCTAAGGTGGCTGATAGTGCTTCGATTACGGGGCCGGCGATTATTGGGAAGGATGCGGAGGTTCGTCAGTGTGCGTATATTCGGGGGAATGCTATTGTGGGTGAGGGTGCTGTAGTTGGGAACTCGACTGAGCTTAAGAATGTGGTTTTGTTTAATAAGGTGCAGGTTCCTCATTATAATTATGTGGGGGATTCTATATTGGGGTATAAGGCTCATATGGGGGCTGGATCGATTACTTCTAATGTGAAGTCGGATAAGAAGTTGGTAGTGGTGAAAGGGGAAGAATGTCGGATTGAGACGGGGTTGAAGAAATTTGGGGCGATGCTTGGGAATGAAGTGGAAGTGGGGTGTAATTCGGTGTTGAATCCGGGGACGGTTGTTGGCGCGAATTCTAATATTTATCCGTTGTCTTCGGTGAGGGGGGTTGTGCCGGGGGATAGTATTTATAAGAATGCGTGGGAGGTAGTGGGGAAGAAGTAGTGGGGTGAGATGATGGGGGAGGCGGACGGAATGGGATGAGGGCACCTATATCAGCAGGGCGGCTTGTTCATCTTTGGAGCACCAGAGCATTTCGCTGTTATTTTCTAACACAAACAGCGCCGAAATTTACAGAACCATCCATATGTCATCCGTATTCTGATGAATACGAATGCCAGATGGATTTAAAATGTTTTTTGGTGAAAACATTTTATCTGCAAATTTCGGCGCTGTTTGCGTAAGAAAATAATCAGCTCATGCTATGGTGTTCCAAAGATGAACAAGCCGCCCTGCTGATATAGGTGCCCTCATCCCATTCCTGGGAGTTCAAGGAGGGAGGGGGAGTTACTCTAGGCCTTGGATTTTTATTTTTTGAAGGATGGATTGGTTGGGTTAATGGGTTGCTAGGAACTTTTGTCTAAAGCTTCTAGCGTGTAGCATCTTGTTACATACGGAAGCACAGGTAGCGGAGTGCTGTCAGAAGTAAAAGATGTACGGGGTAGAAGAGATAGAAGAAGTATTTTAGGGGAATTCCTCGTTTGCCGTTGTACATATTGATGGGGATGAAGCCTAGGCATGCGGGGGCTTCCCAGAAGAGGCAGACGCATCCGGTTAAGGTTTGTAATCCTGGTTGGTAACGGAAGAAGTATAGGGCACTGATCAGTAGGATGCCCCAGTAGCTGTAATCTGTTTTGAGGATATAGGCCAGACCCATGCCCAGGATTGCGATAAGTGTTTGCAATATTATGTTGTTTTGTGCGATATCTATGAGCCAGATGACGCAAAAACCGATGAACAGGGTGCAGAAGACGTTCTGGGATTGCCAATCCCAGATGGAATCATGGACTGCCAGGTCAAAGGGGAGCTCTGAAATTATTGCAAAGAGAAATAGGCGGATTGCGTATTTCTTTTTGTTGGAGGTGTGCATATAGCCCTGGATCAGCAGGAAGCAGAAGATGGGGAAGGCACTGCGGCCGATGAAGCGCAGGACTTGGTAAAAGATATATACTTTATATGGGTAGGTTCCTGGGTTTATGGGGGCGTTGGGGAGTAAATAACCATGGTATAGGAAGGCGGCACCAAAATGGTCGATAAACATTATGATGATTGCCATTATCTTTAGTGTGCTGCCGGATAGGATCTGAAAATTTTTAGTTTTAATTGCTGTTGAATCGGGTAATGCCATAAAGACCTCCAAGATAATGAAAGATTTGTTTACATGTTGCCTGCTAATGAATCTTTAGTATACCATATTTGGCTGCAGTTCAGCCATGCAAATTTTAAAAGAATAGTAGCTGCATGTTACTATTCGTTATTATTTACACGACGACCATTCCGCGTGGTGTTTCCGACCGCATTTGGAAAAGAAGTGTATTTTTTTCTGGACTATTTTGTAACTTTGTGAGAAAATAGTACGAGAATGTAGATATATGATTGAAAGGAGTATTACAATGATTTATTCACATGAAGTAGAAATGATGTGTCCCGTTGCACAGGGCGTTAATCACGGAGCTGCTCCGATACCGGAAGAAGCTAAATGGGTGAAGTCAAAAGAGATTAGCGACATTTCCGGCCTGACACATGGTATTGGTTGGTGTGCACCACAGCAAGGGGCTTGTAAGCTCACGCTTAACGTAAAAGAAGGTATTATCCAGGAAGCTCTGGTTGAAACCATTGGATGTTCAGGAATGACTCATTCGGCTGCTATGGCGTCTGAGATTCTTCCGGGAAGAACTTTGCTGGAGGCACTTAATACTGACTTGGTATGTGATGCGATCAATACCGCTATGAGAGAACTGTTCCTGCAGATTGTTTACGGACGTACGCAGAGTGCTTTCTCAGAAGACGGACTGCCGGTAGGCGCAGGTCTGGAAGACTTGGGTAAAGGCTTAAGATCGCAGGTTGGAACCATGTATGGAACATTGAAAAAAGGTCCTCGTTATTTGGAAATGGCAGAAGGATATGTAACAGGAATCGCCCTTGATGAAGAAGATCTCATCATTGGATATCAGTTTGTCAGCCTTGGCAAAATGACTGATTTTATCAAAAAAGGTGATGATCCTACAACTGCATGGGAAAAGGCAAAAGGTCAATACGGCCGTGTAGATGATGCAGTGAAAATTATCGATCCGAGAGCTGAATAAAACGAGGAGGAAGAAAAGATGGCTTTTTTATTTGAATCATATGAAAGAAGAATAGATAAAATTAACAGCGTATTAAACAGTTATGGTATCGCTTCTATCGAAGAAGCAGAGAAAATCACTAAAGATGCTGGTTTAAACGTATACGATCAGGTTAAAGGAATCCAGCCAATCTGTTTTGAAAATGCATGCTGGGCGTACATAGTAGGTGCTGCGATCGCACTTAAAAAAGGCTGCACAAAGGCTGCAGATGCAGCAGCAGCAATCGGTGAAGGTCTTCAGGCTTTTTGTATTCCCGGATCTGTAGCGGATCAGCGTAAGGTTGGTCTGGGACATGGTAACCTTGGCAAGATGCTTCTGGAAGAAGAAACTAAATGTTTTGCATTCCTTGCCGGACATGAGTCTTTTGCAGCTGCGGAAGGTGCTATTGGTATTGCAGAAAAAGCGAATAAAGTTCGTAAGGACCCACTTCGTGTTATCTTAAACGGACTTGGCAAAGATGCTGCACAGATCATTGCGAGAATCAACGGATTTACTTTTGTTGAAACTGAGATGGATTATTATACAGGTGAAGTGAAAGAAGTATTTAGAAAGTCATATTCTACCGGACTTCGCGCGAAAGTTAACTGCTATGGTGCGAATGATGTAACAGAAGGTGTTGCTATCATGCATAAGGAAGGTGTAGACGTATCTATCACAGGTAACTCTACTAATCCTACAAGATTCCAGCATCCAGTTGCAGGTACTTACAAGAAAGAATGCATGGAACAGGGTAAGCAGTACTTTTCCGTTGCTTCCGGCGGTGGTACAGGACGTACATTGCATCCGGATAACATGGCAGCAGGACCTGCTTCCTATGGTATGACAGATACAATGGGACGTATGCACTCTGACGCACAGTTCGCCGGATCTTCTTCTGTACCGGCTCATGTTGAGATGATGGGATTGATCGGCGCAGGTAACAACCCGATGGTTGGTATGACTGTTGCAGTAGCGGTTGCGATCGAGATGGTAGCAGCTAAGAGTAAGTAATAGCAAATAGCGTTTTTAAGCGGTATTAAAAAGTAATTAGGGGTGGTTAATGCATGAAGATGTGGACCACTCCTATATTATTTCTACATTAA
>Ga0153940_1000438_pt1 | contig 22117 bp, 20 predicted proteins | sample TSNJ024MetaG_FD_104736 | JGI IMG/M metagenome (GOLD analysis project Ga0153940, IMG submission 104736) | Attine ant fungus gardens microbial communities from New Jersey, USA - TSNJ024 MetaG | ecosystem: Host-associated > Fungi > Mycelium > Unclassified | place: USA: New Jersey, Brendan T. Byrne...
AAGTGACGGACGAACAGGTCGATGAAGCCTTCACGCAGATTCTTGAGTCCGCGGCGGAGCTTACGCCGATCGACGACGACCGCCCCGCGGCGGCGGACGATATCGTGCAGGTGGAATATAACTCAGTCCACATAGAGAGCGACGGATCGGAATCCACTCTGGAGGAGAACAAGCAGAGCACGATTCATTTGGGCGTGGAGACGCTCCGAAAAGAAATCGCCGAGGCTGTCGTGGGCAAGAGGCCTGCCGAGAGATTCTCGTTTGACGTGAAGATTGAAGACGACTATCCGGACAAACGCATGGCCAGCGCGGTGATTCGCTATGATATGGAAGTGCTGCGCTTCATGAAACGAGTCGTCCCCGAGGCGACCGACGAAAAGATACAAGAGCTGTCGAAGGGGAAGTATAATAGCGCCGAAGAGCTGCGCGCCGAGCTGCGTTCTCAGATGGAAGACAACGCGCGGGAACGGAGCGAGGAGACGCTGCGCGAGTCTGCCCTGAAGGTTCTCGTGGAAGCGTCCGAAGTGGATGTGCCCGAGTCGATGATCGACCGCCAGCAGAGCGTTATGAGGCGCGATCAGGAGAACCGGATTCAGCGCGACCTTAAGCAGTCTCTTGATGAATACCTTAAGTTTAATAACTTGAACCCGGAGGAGTACGACAGCAACTTGAGAAAACGCGCGGAAGGGGTCGTCCGTAACACGTTGGTTCTCGACGCGCTCGCGGATAAAGAAGACATCAATTTCACCTCCGAAGAACTCAACGAGGAGATCGTGCGCATGGCGTCCTCGATGGGGATGAAGCCCGAAGACCTGGCGGAGCGGCTTCGCGACAGCCGGGAGGATTTCCGCGACATCGCGTACCGTGTGCGAAACCGCAATACCGTCCGTCACTTGGCGGCAAACGTACAAGTAACAGAAGTTCCAATGCCGGAGATCGCCGAATAGGCCATGTCCGTTGAGAGGATGAAGCCGATGTCGTATCTGGTACCAATGGTAATCGAGCAGACCGGCAGGGGAGAACGCTCCTACGACATATACAGCCGGTTGCTTAAGGACAGAATTATTTTTATCGGGCAGGAGATCGAGGACACGACGGCGAATCTCGTCGTAGCGCAGCTGCTCTTCCTGGAGAGCGAGGATCCCGACAAAGACGTATACTTGTATATCAACAGCCCCGGAGGCGTAATTACCTCAGGCCTTGCGATATACGATACAATGCAGTATATAAAGTGCCCCGTCTCGACAATCTGCACAGGGCAGGCCGCCAGCATGGCGGCGCTCTTGCTGGCGGGCGGCGACAAAGGTAAGCGGATCGCGCTCCCCAACGCGAGGATCATGATCCATCAACCGAGCGGCGGTGCCAGGGGGCAGGCGGTTGATATCGAGATACAGGCGCAGGAGATACTGCGGATGCGCGCGATCACCAACGAAATCCTGACGCGCCACACAGGGCAGCCGATTGAACGCGTCCAGGCGGACACCGACAGGGACTTTTTCATGTCCCCCGAAGAGGCCGTGGCATACGGCGTAGTAGACAAAGTCATAGAAAAAAGATAAAAAAAGAAGTACGACCGGTTTTGGTTCTATTGGTTAAGGAGTGGTAGAATGTTTCCATATGAAAACAACGGAGAACGCAAGAGAAAGGTTCGTTGTTCTTTCTGCGGGAAGGCTCAGGATGATGTCCCGAGACTGATAGCCGGGGCAAACGCCTATATTTGCACTGATTGCGTGCAGTTGTGCAATATGATCATCCGAGACGAGGCTGATTATCCCGCCTCTCCGGAGAAGCCGTTGCCCGTCGCCCGCGAGAGGGTTCCCAAGCCGACAGAGATCAAGGAATACCTCGATTCATACGTGATAGGACAGACACGGGCGAAAAAAGTCCTGTCTGTCGCTGTATACAACCATTATCAGCGCATTCGCGCGGTCGCCTCCGGCTCAAAGGACGGCGTAGAGCTGCCGAAGAGCAATGTTCTGCTCATCGGCCCGACAGGTTGCGGCAAGACGCTTCTGGCGCAGAGCTTGGCCAACTTCTTGAAGGTTCCGTTCGCGATGGCTGACGCGACAACGCTGACCGAGGCGGGATATGTGGGCGAGGATGTGGAAAACATCCTGGTTCGCTTGCTGCAGGCGGCGGATTTCGACCCGAAGGCTGCGGAGCACGGCATCATATATATCGACGAGATCGACAAGATATCGCGCAAATCCGAGTCGCAGTCGATCACGCGCGACGTCTCCGGCGAGGGCGTTCAGCAGGCGTTGCTGCGCATATTGGAGGGCACCGTCTCCAATGTTCCGCCGAAGGGTGGGCGCAAGCACCCCAACCAGGATTTCGTCCAGATCAATACGAAGAACATTCTTTTCATCTGCGGCGGAGCGTTTGACGGATTAGAGGCGATCATCGCCAGACGCGTCAACAAGAAGGTCATCGGTTTCGGCGGAGATATCATGAGCAACTACTCCGAGGAGAGCCATGAACTGCTCAAGCAGATTCAAGCGTCCGACCTCACGTCCTACGGCTTCATTCCCGAGTTTGTCGGGCGTCTGCCCGTCTGTGTGCCGATGGACGGCTTGAATCAAGAGTCGCTTGTGCGCATCCTGAGAGAGCCGAAGAACGCACTGATAAAGCAGTATCAGCGTATGTTCTCTCTTGAGGACGTTCAGCTGGAATTTACCGAGGAAGCGGTGCAGGCTATCGCGAAGCAGACGATGAAGCACAGCACCGGCGCGCGCGGTCTTCGCAGCGTGCTGGAGGCGTCGATGCTCGATCTCATGTTCGATCTGCCGACGCGAGCTTCAAAAATAGCGAAAATCCTGATCACGGAAAGCTTCATCAACGGCGAAGGCGAGCCGTCCTTCGTGGAGAAGGCTTCGCGGGAGGTCGCCTGATGCCCTTAGTCCCCGTGCTGCCCATTCGGGATGTAGTCATATTCCCCGGAGTCATCGCCCCGCTTTTTGTCGCAAGGCCCCGCTCTCTCAAGAGCCTTGAGGAGGCGTCCTTGTCCGACAAAAATGTGCTGGTGGTCGCCCAGCGCGACATCAACTCGGAAGACCCTGCCCCGCAAGATCTCTACGGCGTGGGGACTCTCTGCCAGGTGATCCAGATGGTCAGAATACCCGACGGTTCTACGAAGGTTCTGATCGAAGGCAACGGCAGGGCGATGGTGCGGGACTATTATGTCAACGAGACGCACTTATCGGCGGACGTGGAGGAAATCGGATACGACGGAACGTACTCCGAAAGCGTCGAGCCGCTCAGGCGCACGGTGCTGCAACAGTTCGAGCGTTATGTAAACCTGCACCCAAAGCTCCCCATCGAGGTGGCTTTTTCACTCTCGGGCGTGGAAGACCCGGTGCTCTTCGCGGATATTGTCTCCTCGCACATTCAGGTCAGGACGAGCGAGAAACAGGAGCTGCTCGAGCTGCTGGATCCGGAGGCGCGGATGGACAAGCTGCTGCGCCTTCTTTTGCGCGAGACGGAACTGCTGGAGATGGAACACTCGATCCACGACAAAGTCAGGCGCGAGATCGAGCGCAACAATAAAGAATACTATCTGCGCGAGCAGATCAAGGCGATTCAGGCGGAGTTGGGGCAGCAGGAGGCCGATCCCGAACACAGGGAGCTTCTTGGGCGCATCAAAAAAGCCCGTATGCCTAAGGACGTCGAGAAAAAAGCCAAGGCTGAGCTGGACCGCCTCGCGAAGATGCCTCCGATGTCGGCGGAAGCGACGGTTTCGCGCACCTACATCGATTGGCTGGCGGATATGCCGTGGCAAAAGAAGACTACCGACCGGCTGGACATTGCCATCGCGAAAAAGGTGCTCGACGAGGATCACTACGGCCTTGACGAGGTAAAAGAGCGTATTCTCGAGTTTTTGGCGGTTCAGCGCCTCAGCTCAAAAGAGTCCCGAAAGGGGCAGGTGCTCTGCTTCGTCGGCCCTCCGGGCGTCGGCAAGACATCGCTCGGCAAATCCATAGCGCGCGCGCTGAATAAAACCTTCGTAAACTTCTCGCTCGGCGGCATGAGGGACGAGGCCGAGATACGGGGACACAGGCGCACCTACATCGGCTCCATGCCGGGGCGCATCATCCAAAAGCTGAGGCAGGCGGGCGTTAAAAACCCCGTCATGCTGATGGACGAGATCGACAAGGTCGGCACGGACTTTCGCGGCGACCCGTCGTCCGCGTTGCTTGAAGTGTTGGATCCCGAGCAGAACAACGCGTTTACCGACCACTTTCTCGAGGTTCCGTTCGACCTGAGCCAGGTGATGTTCATTACGACCGCCAACGCGGTTCATACGATCCCGCGCCCTCTGCTTGACCGCATGGAGACGATCTCCATCCCGGGCTACGTCGCGGAGGAAAAACTGCACATCGCGAACCGCCACCTCTGGCCGAAGGTGCTCAGGGAAAACGGCTTGACCGACTATAACGTCAAGATGTCCGACAAAACGCTGGGCAGAATTATATCCGAATACACCCGCGAGGCAGGTGTGCGCAACCTCGAGCGGCATCTGGCCAAGGTGGCGCGCAAGCTTGCCGCGAAGATCGTGGGCAGTCTGGACGCCGGGGAGAAGATACCGAAGGCCTTCACCGTCACCGCGTCCGATATTAAAAAGTATCTCGGCGCGCCGAAGCTGCACGAGGCCAGCCTGCCCCGCAAAGACTCGGTCGGCGCGGCTTTGGGTTTGGCCTGGACAGAGTCGGGAGGCGACGTCCTGGTGATCGAAACGGTTGCCATGAAGGGTACGGGAAAGATCCTCTTCACGGGTAACCTCGGCGAAATAATGCAGGAATCCGCGCAGGCCGCGCTGGGCTATCTGCGCTCCTGCGCGTCGAAATACAAGCTTGAGCAGATCGAGTGGGACAAGACAGATATCCATGTCCACGTCCCCGAGGGCGCGATTCCAAAGGACGGCCCTTCCGCGGGCGTGACGCTTGCCTTATCTCTGTTGTCCGCGCTGAGCGGACGTCCGGTGAAGGCGTCTCTTGCCATGACCGGAGAGATCACGCTGCGCGGCGCGGTTCTGCCGATCGGGGGCGTTCGCGAGAAGGTTCTCGCCGCGAAGCGCAACGGTATCAACCGCGTACTGCTGCCGAAGGAGAACGCGGTCGACGTTGAAGAGCTCGCTCCTTGGGCCAAAGATGAGATGGAGTTTCATTTTGTCTCCAACTTTTCCGAAGTATCCGGCCTCGCGCTGGGCAAAAAACAATCTTGACGCATTGGCAGTCCGAGCTTCTTTGCACGGCTTTCAATACCGCCCAGCTGCCGCCTCCGTCTTTGCCCGAGGTCGCTTTTGTGGGGCGCTCGAACGTAGGCAAATCGACGCTGATCAACGCCCTTCTGGGCCGCAGAATCGCCAAGGTCAGCTCGAAGCCGGGCAAGACGAGGAGCCTTAATTTTTACAGGGTTGCGCCCGCGGGAGGAGCCGCGCCGTTTTGTCTTGTCGATCTCCCCGGCTACGGATACGCCGATAGAAGCCGCGGGGAGAGGCGCGAGTGGTGGCGGTTTGTGAACGATTATTTTTCATCGGAGAGGAATATCGCGTTTGTCGTCCACCTGGTAGACTTCAGGCACGGTCCGCTCGACAACGACCGTGAGCTGACGGCTTGGCTTGACGCGATGGACATGCCGCGCCTGATCGTCTTCACGAAGGGGGACAAGCTCCCGAAGGGGAGGCGCAGGGGCGCTTACATGAAATATATGAGCTCGGGTTTGGCCTCCGTCGCGCCGCCCCTCATCACTGAGGGGAAGAACGATGAGGAGACGGACAGATTACGCGGGCTGGTCACGCAAATTATTCGGGAACTTGAAAGACTGGGGTAATTTGGGAGGAGTTTACGCAATGGAATTGGAGACAAGAGGACTCGCGGGCTTGTCGAAGAGCTACGAACCGGGGCCGATCGAGGACAAATGGTACGCAAAGTGGCTGGAAGACGGCATTTTCAAGGCGGAGGAACAAAGCGCGAAGCCTCCGTTCAGCATCGTAATCCCCCCGCCCAACGTAACGGGCTCGTTGCACTTGGGGCACGCGCTTGACAACACACTGCAGGATATCCTCTGCCGCGTAAAGCGTATGCAGGGGTTCAACGTACTTTGGATGCCCGGCACGGATCACGCTGGCATTGCCACCCAAAACGTAGTCGAGCGCACACTCGCCGAAGATGGCAAGAATCGTCATGACCTCGGCCGCGAAGAGTTCGTCGAGCGCGTCTGGGAGTGGAAGAACGAATACGGCAGCAGAATAATCAACCAGCTCAAGAAGCTCGGCGCTTCCTGCGACTGGGACCGCGAGCGTTTCACCATGGACGAGGGGCTTTCGAAGGCGGTTCGCAAGGTCTTCGTCGATCTCTATCATAAAGATTTGATCTATCGGGGCAAATACCTGATCAACTGGTGCCCGCGCTGTAACACGGCGCTATCGGACCTCGAGGTCGAGCACAAGGAGCTGGACGGCAAGCTTTACTCCGTGAAGTACCTCTTTGCGGACGGCGGCGGCTCGCTGACCGTCATGACCACGCGTCCCGAGACAATCCCGGGTGACGCCGCGATCGCCGTACACCCGCGCGACGAGAAAAACCATCACTTGATCGGGCGCAAGGTCATAGTGCCTCTCGCGGGCCGCGTTATCACCGTCATAGAAGACAACATGGCCGACCCCGAATTCGGCACAGGCGCGGTTAAGATTACCCCCGCGCACGACCCCAACGATTTTCTGGTCGGGCTGCGGCATGGCTTGGAACAGATACAGGTCATCGACGACAAAGGCTTGATGAACGAAGCGAGCGGTGTATACCGCGGCATGGACCGTTTTGACGCGCGTAAGAGGATCGTCGGCGAGCTCAGGGAGCAAGGCCTGCTGATCGCCGAGGAAGACCACAGGCACTCCGTAGGTCACTGCTATCGATGCCACACCGTGATCGAGCCGTATCTGTCCGAGCAGTGGTTTGTGCGGACGAAGCCGCTTGCCGAAGCGGACGTCGAGGCTGTAAAAGCCGGACGGATTCGCTTTGTACCCGACCAATGGACCGCGGTCTACTATCAATGGATGGAAAATATCCGCGACTGGTGCGTCTCGCGCCAGCTGTGGTGGGGACACCGCATCCCGGCATGGTATTGCGGCGAGTGCGGCGAGGTAATCGTCTCAATGGAGACGCCGGAGAAATGCGGCTGCGGATGTTCCAACCTGCGGCAGGATGAGGACGTGCTGGACACCTGGTTCTCCAGCGCCCTTTGGCCTTTCTCGACGATGGGATGGCCCGAGCGCACGAACCTGTTGAAGACGTTTTATCCCACCTCGGTGCTGATCACCGGCTTTGACATTATCTTCTTCTGGGTCGCGCGCATGATAATGATGGGGCTCGAGTTTATGGACGAAGTCCCTTTTCACGACGTGTACATTCACGCGCTGCTGCGCGACGAGAAGGGGCAGAAGATGAGCAAATCGAAGGGGAACGTGATCGACCCCCTCGGGATCATCGAGAAGCAGGGCGCGGACGCGCTCCGCATGACGCTCGCCGCCCTCTCGCTGCAGGGCCGCGATATATCCCTCTCCGAGGGCAGGATCGAAACCTACCGTTTCTTCCTGAATAAGCTTTGGAACGCGAGCCGCTTTGCCCTGATGAACCTGGAGGATTTTAATTCCGATACAGACGAGGCAATATGCGATTCGAGCCTGCGCGTTCATGACCGCTGGATCCTCGCGAAGCTGTCCGAGACGTCCGCCGAAATGACGCGTCTGTTGGACGGTTATTTCTTCGGCGAGTCCGCGCGGTTGATGTACGACTTCGTCTGGGGCGACCTCTGCGATTGGTATTTGGAGCTCTCCAAGCCCGCGCTCCGCGGCGACGAGGGCGAAGGCCGCCGCAAAGCGACGCAGGCGGTGCTACGCGCGGTGTTCAGGGATGTACTCAAACTGCTTCATCCGTTTATTCCCTTCGCGACCGAAGAGCTATGGCACGCGTTTGGCTTCGGCGGCGGCTTGATCGGCCGCTCCGAGTGGCCCGAAGCGGCGGAGGCGGCGGGCGCGGACGAGGCAAAAACCGGCATGGACTTCCTCCGCGTACTTGTGCGAGCGATGCGCAACCTGCGCGCCGAGGTCAAGATGCCCCCGCAACAGACCGCGCCGCGGATGGAGCTTCGCTTAAAAGACGCGTCGGCTTCCGCGCTCGTGAGCGGCAACGAAGACCTGATCAGGCTTTTGACGCGCGTTGAGACGATAGCGCTGCTCGCGCCCTGCGACGAGAAGCCGCAGCGCAGCCTCGCGGCGGTCACGCCGGAATGGGAGCTGTTTTTCCCCGTCGGTGGATTGCTCGACGTGGACAAGGAGATCGCGCGCCTTAAGGGCGAGCTTGAGAAGCTCGAGAAAGAGATCGCCAAGACGGAGGGCAAACTCGCAAACCCGAACTTCGTCAGCCGCGCGCCTCTTGATGTTGTGGAGAAGGAAAAGGCTTCGCTCGAAGACGCGCGCTCCGGAAAGAGCCGTATCGAGGAGAACATCGCGAGTCTGGCCTAAAGAACGAATGATGGTTACCAGAGAAGAAATAGAACGTTTTTCAGATTTAACAGAAGAAATGATGTCATTCTCGAGCCTCGGCATTTGCCCCGGATTGGAGCGCCTGCTGAGGCTCTTATCTTTGCTCGGTTCGCCGCAGCGGAAATTTCCCGCGATTCACGTCCTGGGGACTAACGGCAAGGGTTCGACAGTCGCAACGGCGAATGCGGTCTGCCTGCGCGCGGGCCTCCGAACCGCGACTTATACCAGCCCGCACCTCGTTACCATGCAGGAACGGGTGAGCGTCAACGGAAACCCGCTGCCGATCGAGATCTGGCAAGACGCCTTTCGGCGAATACAAGAAGCGGTGGAGTGTGACCCCATTCTTAGCACAACCCGCCCCACTTTTTTTGAAACGCTGACCGCCATGGCTTTTTTGATGATATCAGAAGCGCGCGTGGACGCAGCTGTCTTCGAGGCGGGCATGGGCGGACGCTACGACGCCAGCTCGCTCTGTGACGCCGTCGCGACGATCATCACGCCGATAGGCATGGATCACATGGAGTATTTGGGCGACACGCTCTCCGCAATCGCCGGCGAAAAATTTGCGGCGGTGCGCAATGGCGTGCCCGCGTTTTACGAGGGGCGAGCCCCCGATCTGCGGGCGCAGTTCTTGCGAGCTTGCGAGAGCGCGGGCGCGGAGCCGTTCTTTTTTGAAGATCTTGCCATGCCCTGCGATATCCGCTTGTCCTTGGAGGGTACGGAGTTTTCGTATCGCGGCGAATCTTATCGCACGCCATTGATCGGATTGCACCAGGCGCAAAACACAGCGAACGTGATCAGCGTGTTCAAGGTTCTCCGCGAGCGCGGCCCGCTTTTTGCGAATTTCGGCAACGATGTTATTAGGCGGGGCGTGGCGGAGACGCGTTGGCCCGGGCGCGTGGAGGTGTTGCCAAGGCAGGATGGGCGCGTGGTGATATTAGACGGCGCGCACAACGAACACGGCTTGCGGGCACTCCTGGCGACGCTTGGAGTGTTGACGGAGAACGGCTCGATGGATCCCGTCGGCGCTGTCGTCTTCGGCATCATGAGGGACAAGGCGCTGCCGCCGCTGCTCGATCTGCTGCAAAGCCTAAGCGCCCCCGTCTACTGTACTCAAGCGCCGATTAAACGCGCGCTTCCGGCGGTCGAGCTGGAAGCGGCGGTCCTTGCAAAGGGGATTCGGTCGGAAGGCGCTTTTATCAGCCCGACCGAGGCGCTGCGCGCGGCTGCCGATGAGGCGCGCGGGACGATCATCTGCTGCGGCAGCTTGTTTTTGGTTGGCAGCCTAAAGAAGGAGCTTGGCCTCTATGACTGACGCGCCCGCGCGCAGCTTGTCTTTTCCCGGATTTGAGCCCGTGTGGGGGGAGGGCGGTTTGCGTTTTCGCTATGAGCCGCCGGCCATGCTCGAGGGGTTGTTCTCGGCGGAGCTGCTCTGCCGCGGAAGCCTTCTGAATGACGCGCGGGGCGCTCCGTCCGTGATTTTGAAACGCCTCGGCGTCGAGCCGCGCGAAGACCGCGTTATCGCGCCCTGGCAGGTTCACGGTACCTCGGTGCTGGAGGGGCGGCGGATCTGGGGCTTCCCGCAGCGCCCCAAGGCGGACGGCATTCACCTGGACAGCGCGTTCGACCCCACGGGCGCGGTTCGCGGTTCGCTGCGCTTTGCGGACTGTACGCCGATTGTCGCCGCGAGCGACTTCCCCCGTCCTTGGGTATTGATGCTCCACTCCGGATTTAAAGGGACTCTTCTGCGGTTTTTCTCGGTCGCCTGGAGCGGGCTTCGCTCGTTCTACGGCAGCCTGCGTCCGGAGAGAACCTTTGTCTGGCTTGGCCCCGCGGTGGGCGCGTGCTGTTATACCCGTAAAATGTCCGACCCGCTGACGCTCCGCGCGCTCAGGACATGGGACGCGGACGCCGTCTTTGCGCAAAACGGCGAGGCCGGCTTTGACCTTCTGCGCGCGATTGAAGGACAGGCGCGAGACGAGGGGATTCCGGCTGAGAATATTTATACGCTTAAGCTTTGCACCGCATGCAACAGCGACATATTTTACTCGTACCGCGCGGGCGATCTTGACGACCGCATGATATTATTCGCGCAAATTTTATAAAACCGCGCCACAAATGGCGTACAGGTGGGGAGAATAGTGTTGACTGACGAAAATAACAAGCGAAAATAGCAAGAAACGCAAACGCGAGATAGAAGCGAGGAGTGATTTTATGAACCAGGTCAGAGTCGGTGTCATAGGAGTCGGTCACCTGGGTGTGCATCACGCGCGAATATATCAGGAAATTTTGGGGGCTAATCTTGTCGGTGTCGTGGACATTGACGAACGAAGAGCGCACGACGTCGCCGAGAGTTTAGGTGTGCCCGCGTACACCGACGTCGATGTTTTTTTAAAGGACGCGCGTCCGGATGCGCTCAGCATTGTCGTTCCAACCAGCAAACACCTCGAAGTATCAAAAAAAGCAATGGAAAAAGGCGTTCATCTGCTGATCGAAAAGCCGGTGACCGCCAGCACCGAAGAAGCTGAAGAGTTGCTGCGCATTGCCAGCGACAGAAACTTAATACTTCAGGTTGGCCACATCGAGCGTTTCAACGGCGCGATTCAGCACGTGGGAGAGATGATCGGCGAGCCGATCTTCATCCAGTCCCGCCGCATGGGGCCGTTTTCGCCGCGCATCAGCGACGTGGGCGTGGTGTTGGATCTCATGATTCACGATGTCGACATTATCTTGTCTCTTGTGCATTCGGAAATCAGGGAGATATCCGCGATGGGCCGCTGTGTGCGGACCGACCATGAGGATATCGCCTCCGCGCAGATACAGTTCGAAAACGGTACGATCGCGCATATCCTGGTCAGCCGCGTATCGGAGAAAAGAATGCGTACGCTTGAGATCACCGAACCAGAGCGATATATCATAGTGAACTACGAAACGCAGGACCTGACGCTTCACCATTGCGTTCAGCAACAGGGCCGCGGCCTCGTTGAAGTCGTCGAGCACCCGGTTTTCCCAAAGCGCGAGCCCCTCAAGCTGGAGCTCCAGGATTTCGTCGGATGCATCCGTGAAGGCCGCCAGCCCTTAGTAGGTCTCCGCGACGGCAAAAGGGCCCTTGAAGTATGCGTGGCCATGCTCCGCCAAATCCACGGAGAAACCGAGGCAAAAGCCGGCAAACTAATCGCGCTCTAGGCGCGTCAACAGAACATACAAGCGAACGAACAAGAAACCACAGAAGACAGTCAAGCCAAGCCCGGTGAACCCAAATAGGGAAGCCGGGCTTGGCTTGATGCGTGAGCATACCGCGTTCTCTGCCTATTCCGTCGGCCTGTTTTCTTTTCCCCAGGCGCAGAGCTGTTCCATGAGCGGTATTAGGGAGAGGCCTTTTGGGGTGAGGGAGTATTCTACTTTGGGCGGTATCAGGGGATATTCTCTCCTTTCGATCAATCCGCACGCTTCAAGCTCTTTAAGCGAGGCGCTCAGGGCCGTGAAAGATGCCTTCTCTATAAATCTGTGCAGCTCGTTGAAGCGCATCAGGTTGTCGTGTTGGGCAATGGCGTAAATAATGATCATCTTGTACTTGCCGCCGATCAGCGAGAGCGTGTAACCGAAGCCCGTATCTTTAAAATTCACTCCGCGCGCCGTGCAATCCTTCAAATCAAGCTCAATATCCATCGATGCTTCCTCCTCATTGATGTACCCGATACCACATAATTATAACGAAATTTGCCGACGGGGCGCTATAGAATCAATCGACACTCCGCTTCAATTGAGTGACTAGTTACAACTTGCGTTCTTGTGCGGACGGTTTATTGTCTTTAAGATTCCCTCAAGACAGAAAACAACTTATTAGGGAGGGTTTTGAAATGATAAGGGTATTTGTGACCGGGGCGTCGGGCAACGTTGGGAGCGCAATTGTTCGGACGATTCAAGCGCTGAATGATTTTGAACTGGTTGGAGGCTGGGCAAAGGAGGCGGGGGAGGATATTGGGACGCTTGCGGGAATAGGAGCGCTCGGTTTACGTATCGCTTCCGTGCTTGACGAAGGGCTTGCGGCGTCGAAACCGGACGTCGTCATCGATTTCTCAGCGACCCCGATTCTTGAAGGCAATATGAAATCCTATATCAAGGCGGGGCTTAACGCGGTAATCGGCACGACGGGTCTCACCGACGAACAGCTTGCGCCCGTCAAGCGCGATGTTGCCGCAAAGGGACTCCGGTGGGCGCTGATCCCGAACTACGGGCTCGGGATCAGCCTTGTCTCGGAGTTCATCAAGAAAGCGCGTGCGTATTACCCGTATGTGACGATCACCGACCATCACACGAACAAAATGGCAAACGCGCCGAGCGGAACAGCGGCGGCGTTGGCGCAGGCCGCCTCCGAGGCGCCATTCGGAGAGTCGGCGAGCAAAGAGAGTTACTCCGGCGTTTTGGGGGGTACGATTCACGGCGTACAGGTTTTCTCTCGGAGGCTTCCGTGGCCGGGGCCATACTCCGCGCACGAGATCACATTGGCGCGTCAGGACGAAATCATCAAGATCGCGGTCGAAGACCACACGAGCGACATTTACATGGACGGCGTTTTCCTAACCGCAAAGAAGATCGGCGGACTGCCCGCTGGCGCGTTTGTGAGGACTCTCGCCGAGATCATGGCGAATTAGCTGCTTTAAGTGGAAGGAATTTTGTTCTGCAGATAACCCCGCGTCCCGGCCTTGTTCTCGACCGGGACGCGCGGTTGCGGAATTATTTCAAGTTATGGTGCCGAGGGGGGGACTCGAACCCCCACGTGGTCGCCCACGGCGGATTTTGAGTCCGCTACGTCTACCATTCCGTCACCTCGGCACAAAGCCTGTATCACCAAATCTTTGGCACATGAAGTAGTCTACACGAGGTATTTCCATACGTCAACCACGTTCGGCACATCCGCCTCGCTCTTACAGCTTGAGCAACTGCCCCGCCTTGGCTTCTTTGGCCTTCTTCAGGATCAGGCGCGCGGTCATGACGTCGTGGCTCGCGATGCCCATGAAGACGCAGGTCTTTCGCCCCGCCGCGGCGGGTTTTTTGAGGCCCGCGCATATTTCGCCCATGTCCGCGTAGATGCCTTCTTCCGTTGGGTAGCCGTTTTGGAAGTATATGCCTTTCTCCTGCGTCCAGAGATATTGTCCCCTGTCGTCGCAGACGAAGATTTCCGCGTTCGACGCGGTGTCGGCGTCAAAGGTAGAGTCGTAATCCGTTGTTATGACGAGCGCGTTGTCCCTCAGCCATTCGGCGCGGGCGGGGCGCGTGGGGTTCTCGATGATCGGCGCGCTTGAGGTGACGATGTCCGAGCCCTCGCACGCCTCGCGGATGCTCGCCGCCACGGTAAAGGTCAGATCCGGAAAGATGGGCCCCATCTCCGCGATATAGGCGTCCGCCTGATGGGGGAGGGGGTCGTAGAGTTTAACGCCGCGGATTGCGGGCAGGGCGGTCTTGATCGCGCGGAGGTTGATTTTCCCGATCGTGCCGAGTCCGATCACTGATATGGTCTCGGAACCCGCCGGGGCGAGGTACTTTGCTCCCACGCCCGAGGCCGCGCCCGTGCGCCACGTGGTCATCCAGTTCGCGTCCATGATCGCTGTGACGACTCCGTTTTCTGTGTCGTTGAGGCAGAAGATTCCGTTGTTGTAGGGGAGTTTTTTGCCGAGGTTTTGCGGATAACCCGCGACCCACTTTAAGCCCGCCGCGTCGACCTCGCCGCCGATCCAGCAGGGCATGGCGTGGATGTAGCAGTTTTCTCTGGGGTGAACGCCGGGCTTGGGGGGAAGCTCCGCCTTGCCCTCGCCCTTCAGCTTCCAGCCGAGCTCGATCTCTGTTAACATCTCGGTCATCTCGATGTTTAGGGACTTCACGTCGTCTTGGGACAAAAACAGGACATCGTACGCCATACACATCACCCTAGCCTTTTCAGTCAATTTTTGGAGCCGGTAATGTGTCTTGATTTTATCTTTCTTTTTCCGGTTCGTCCAGATTCTCGAGTGATGTTTGGATGACTTTGCGGGTGACGAGCAGGGCGAGATCCAAGATTGCCGACAGGCGTTTTTTAAATTCCCCGCCGCGCGGGAGGGCCAAGAGCGCGCCCGCGACGAATACGGCCCCGGTCACGGGGATAGGGTGTTTGCGGACTAAGGCTGACAACGACGCCGCGTCCGCGTTGTCCAGAAATTTTTGCTTTGCCTCCGTGAGCCCTGGTTTTTCGGTGTTTTCCATGGCCGCGCGCCTCTAGCTCTTTGAGAGATTGCCGCCGCTCTTGAAAAGAGCGTAGGAGGCGAGCAGGGTCAGTCCGCCGAGTGTGAAATAGGCGGCTACCGCGCCGATAAAAGTCTCCAGGAAGCGGTATATGCCGACGATGATGAGGACTATCCCCGCAATCGCCAGCGCGCCCGCGATGAAGAAAAGAGTCAGCGCAAGAAAGAGGCGCACGGTCTTATCCCGCAGCGTGCGCCCCTCGGCCTCTAGTAATTCAAGAAAGCTGACCAGCAGCTCAGCCAGTGTTTTCAAAACCGGCGTTTATTCTTCGTCGTCTTCGTCGTCGTCGCAGTGGCAGTGATAGCAGTGCGTAGCCAACGCGCAGACCTTGCCGATGATAAAGCCCGCGCCAAGCGCGATCGCGACCGCCGCAATGGGGTTGAGCGATATTTTCTCTTCGGCTTTGGCTACGGCGGCCATGGTTGGTTCGGAAACCCTGCGGGTCGCCTTATCGAGTATCGGGCGCAGCGTCTCGGCTAATTTCTCAAAGCTCTCCTCGAACATGCTCTTGATTCTTGAAAAATCGTGATGATGCTCGTCGGCGCGCTCTTCTGTTTCAGCATCCCTGGTGGCCAGCGCTTCTTTGAGCGCCGCGATTTCCAGTTTCATTTCTTCCATGCGCTCGACGATAGCTTCCATCGCGAAATCTTTTTCCTCCATAACCACGCACCTCCGATAAGATGTGTACTTCGTTAGGCCAACTCAACATCGAGGAAATCAGTTTCGCCCGCTTTTACTTCTCCTTCCGCTATTTTCATTGACTTGATCTTCTCCGTGTTGGTGATCAGCACGGGCGTAACTGTCGGATTGCCCGCCGCGGCGATGGCCGCCTTGTCGAAGCGAATCAACGGCGTTCCCGCTTTCACCGTGTCGCCCTGCGCGACGAGCTTCTCAAAGCCCTCGCCCTTCATGTTGACGGTTTCGATGCCGATGTGAATCAGCAGCTCGAGGCCCTGGGGCGTCTCGAGTGCGATTGCGTGACCGGTTGAGAAAAGCACCGCTACTGTCGCGTCGCATGGCGCGAGCACGACGTCGCTTGTCGGCTCGATGGCGGCCCCATCTCCAACCATTGCGCCCGCGAATGCCGGATCCGGTACGTCCTCAAGGGGAATAACCGTCCCGGAAACAGGAGCCTTAAGTTTGATTACCATGTCTTTCTTCTTGCCGAAGCCGAGCATGAGTATCTCCCCTCTGTGTATCCTGTATATGTGGTGTGTGTTTCGTTAAGATATATGATACTAGAAAATTTGCGTTCCGGAGCGAAAAACCCGCAAAATATTGAAGTGATCGTCGAAGAAAATAACGTCGGCGTCCATGCCGGTTTTAAGCGAGCCTTTACGGTTGCCGACGCCCAGGAGAGCCGCGGGGTTTGTCGTCGCCATGCCGACGACCTCCCAGATCGGCCGACCCGTGGCCTCTTTCATATTGTGCAGCGCGACGTTCATCTCCAGCACGCTGCCCGCCAGCACGCCCGAGGAGCTCAGGCGCGCCGCGCCCTCCGCCACCGTCACGTCAAGCCCGCCCAGGTCATAACTCCCGTCAGGCAGCCCTGTGGCGCGCATCGAGTCCGTGACCAGGAGAACGCGGTCCGGGCCCTTTACACGGCAGATAGGTTCGAAGAGGATTTTATTAACATGGATGCCGTCGGCGATCAGCTCCGCCCAGGTCGACGAAGCGAACGCCGCGCCTGCCATGCCCGGCTCGCGGTGGTGCAGTCCGCTCATGGCGTTGAAGATGTGCGTGAAGGATTTCGCGCCGTTTTTGACGGCCTTGAGCGCGCACTCGCAGGTCGCAGCGGAGTGTCCGAGGCTGGGGATAATGCCGCTTGAGGATAGCGCCCTCGTAAACGCGCCGCTTTCGTCCTTGGCCGGGTCAAAGGTCACGATCCGCAGGATGTCCTTGTGGCGTGTGACCCACTCCCCGTCGGGCGGCACGATGAAGCGTTCGTCGTGCGCGCCTCTGTTTGCGGCGTCGATAAAAGGGCCCTCGAGATGCACTCCGAGGATCTCCGCCTCATTTGTATTTTTGCCGTGCCCGCGGACGACGTCAAGGACGCCCTCTATCCGCTGCAGCGGGGCGGTCAGTGTGGTGGGCAGCCAAGAGGTGACGCCGTTTTTGAGAGTGAAGCCGCCGATCTTTGTCAGATCCTCGCTCGTCCCGTCCATAACGTCCGAACCGGCCGCGCCGTGCGTATGGATGTCGATGAAGCCGGGTGAGACGAACGCGCCCCGCGCGTCGATCCTCCGAGGCTCGTTCGAGTAGGCGGCGACCGCCTCCCCGACCTTGCTTTCGGGTATCACGTCAACGACGCGTTCGTCAAAAAGCAGCGCGTGTTCCTCCAACACCTGCCCGGACGAGCCGGGCATGACAATTTTCCCTCCGTGAACAAGGGTTAGGCTGCCCGCCATGAGAAACGCCTCCTATTTGCCGATGATGCGGTTAATCTCCGTCGCTATCAATTCGGCTTTGGTACCGACAACCACCTGGATGTCTTTCCCGGAGCGGATAACGCCGGACGCGCCGGTTCTGGTAAGGTGAGAGTCGTTAATTTTTTTCTCGTCGATCACGGACAAGCGAAGGCGCGTGATGCACGAGTCCAGCTTGTTGATGTTCTCCGCTCCGCCGAGCCCCTCGATGTATGCTTCCGACAACGCGGTTATGCTGCTCGACGCCGCTGTTGACGCGTTCTGAAGCGCGTCTCCCGCGGCTTCGCCCGCGAGCATGCGTCCGGGCGTCGGAAGGTCGCGCGCCTTGATGACGAACAGGAATACGAAATAATAAAGCACCGCAAATCCGAGGCCGATGGGCACGATGGTCCACCCGTTGGTGGCCTGCCCGATGTTCAGGAAGAAGTCGATTGCGCCTCCCGAGAAGCCGAAGCCATGGTGTATGCCGAGCATCGCGCAGATCGAGAGCGACGCGCCCATCATGAGCGAGTGGAAGAGGTAGAGCATGGGCGCGACGAACATAAACGCAAACTCAATCGGCTCGGTGATGCCCGTCAGGAAAGAAGTGAACGCCATTGAGAGGAGGATACCGCCCGCCATCTTGCGGTTTTCCTTCGGCGTCGCCGTGTACATCGCGAGACACGCCGCGGGCAGCGCGAACATCATGATCGGGAAGAAGCCCGCCATGAAGACGCCTGCGGAGGGGTCTCCGGCGAAGAAGCGGTTAAGGTCGCCCGTTACCGCAACGCCGTTTGCGCCGGTGAATGAGCCGAACACGAACCAGACCAGATTGTTAAGGATATGGTGAAGCCCGAGGGGGATGAGAAGCCTGTTCAGTACGCCGTAAATAAAAGTGCCGAGAGTGCCCGCCGAGATGATCCAGTCGCCGACGCCCTCAATCACCCTTTGAATCGGAGGCCAGGTAAAGCCGAAGAAGAATGCCAGCGCCAGCCCTGCGAACGAAGACACGATGGGGACGAAGCGTTTGCCTCCGAAGAAGCCCAGAAAATCAGGGAGATGGATGTTGTAATACTTGTTGTAGAGGAGGCCTGCGACGATACCGCTGATCATGCCCGCGAGGACGCCCATGTTGATGTCCGGGTTGATTGCCGTAACCGCTTTGGTGAGCGTGAAATAAGCGACAGCTCCGGCTAAGCCGGCCGCGCCCGCTCCGTCGAAAGAAAGCCCGATTGCCACGCCGATTCCGAAGAGTAACGGGAGGTTGTCAAAAATCGCGCCGCCCGCGGCGCTGATAAAGGGGATGCCGTTTTCCAAATTCATGAAGGTGATGTACTTCGCTATGTCCTTATAAATATCCGGCTGCCCCAGCCTCAATAAAATAGCGGCCGCAGGTAAAACCGCGATCGGGAGCATAAGTGCTTTTCCAAGTTTCTGCGCTCTGCCAAAGAGATTACTATTCATGATGAATACCCCCAATTGAGATTGTACTTCGCCTGACGTTATTTTATACTATCCATTCCTTCTCACGTCAAGTAAAAATGCCCGAGTAGATGAGTCGGTGTTTTTTGATAGTATAATGATCGCGCGGCATATCGATAACCAAACACACTCTATGTTCGGAAATGAGGAATCACGTATATGGTGAATATTCGCCTGATCATAGCTCCGTCCGCCATCTCTCAACGGAGGGCATGCGCGGAAATTGTGCTTTGCGTGCTTTTCTGGGGCGCTTCTTTTGCGTCGATGCGCATCGCGGTGGGCGAGCTGACGCCGCTTTTCGCGGTGTGGTTTCGCATCGCGCTGGGGCTTCCTGTGCTAATGGCCGCCGCGCTCCTCCGCGGAGAGCTGCGCCCTCCGACGCGCCGCGAGCTGCTGCCGCTCGTGCTCCTCGGGTTTATGGGCGTGGTGTTTCATCAGAACATACAGTTCGCGGGAATGCGAACGGCGGGCGTCGCCAACGCCAATTGGCTTATCGCGGGGACGCCGTCGGTGGTGGCGCTTCTCGGATGGCTGTTCCTCGGAGAGAAATTGACGCGCGGCGCGGTGGTTGGGCTTTTTATATCGGGTTTTGGAGTTTTGCTCGTGGTCGGCCTTGGCACGAGGGGCCTCGGCATGTTTCGCATGGGGGCGCTCGGAGATCTTTTGATCGCGATATCGGCGGTTAACTGGGCAGTGTTTCAGATCACGTCGCGCCGTTTGGTCAGCGGCGGTTCGCCGACGTTTACCGCGGCGTGGATCAATATCTTCGCGTTTGCCATCCAGACGGCGCTGCTTGCGCTGATGCCGCCCGATCTCGGGCAGCTCGCGCAAGTGTCCGCCAAGGGGTGGTGCGCGGTGCTCTTCCTCGGCTGCGTCTGCTCAGGGCTGTGTTACGTTTTTTGGTATGACGGGCTCTCCGTGATGAGCGCCGCGAAGGTGACGGCGTTTCAGTTTCTGCAGCCTCTCTTCGGCGCGGCTGCGGCTTACGTCCTCGCCGGAGAACGCTTTACGCCCTTTATTTTTATCGGCGGTTCATTCATAATGGTGGGCGTATGGATGGTTAACCGAAGAAGAACTAACGGAGGAAAATAAAATGGCCGAGATCGCTGTCGCAACGTTCAATGTCAACTCACTCAAGAGCCGCCTTCCGATTGTGGAGCGCTTTCTCACGCGCGAAGACGCGCCCGATATCGTCTGCTTTCAGGAGACGAAGTGTCAGGACGCGGATTTCCCCGGAGATTTCTTCAAGGATCTGGGGTATAAAGCCGTCTTCCGTGGTATGAAGTCTTATAACGGCGTGGCGGTCGCCTCGCGCATGGAGCCCGACGAGGCGTCGTTTGGCTTCGGGGACGGCGAGGACTTGGAGCAGGATTTCGCGCGGCTCGCCGTGACGCGATTTGGCCCGCTCCATATCGTCAACAGCTACGTTCCGCAGGGCAAGGATATGCAGCTGCCTGATTTCGCCTATAAGCTTCGTTTTTTTGAGCGCATTCGCAGGCTTTTCGAGGACAAATTCAGCCCCGACGACATGTTGCTCTGGACCGGCGACCTTAACGTCGCGCCGGCCGACATCGACGTCACGCACCCCGAGAACAAGCGTACGCACGTCTGCGTCTGTGCGGAGGCGCGCATGGCGCTGGAGCGCGCCGCGTCGTGGGGCCTTGAGGACGTATTTCGCAAGCACCGCCCTGATCCGGGCGAGTTCACGTTTTGGGATTACCGCGTCAAAGGTGCGCTCGAGCGCAATATCGGTTGGCGGATTGACCACCTCTTTGCCACGAAGCCTCTCGCCGAGCGCAGCCGAGGTGTGCGAGTGGCGCGCGAGCTGCGCGGGATGGAACGTCCTTCCGACCACACCGCGGTTGTCGGGGTTTTCGATTGCGAGGGAGTGGGAATCGCCTGATGTCCGACGTTCTCGCAAAGGCGCTGACGCCCGCGACGGTTGGAGAGTGGGTGCAGGGCTGGATAGGCGGGCGCGAGGCGCTCGTAAGCCTTGTGGTAGATTGGAAAGGAACTGTAGAGCTACTCCGCGGCGGCGGGAAGGCGCGACCGGCCTTGGACGCGAAAGCGGGCGAGGCGTTTGCCTTGGCGAGGAAGCGTTACGGAGAGTCCGCGTTCTGTGACGTATACCCGTCTGTGGATAACGCGTTGCCGCGCGCGCGTGGGTTTGCCACTTCGACGATGGACATCGCGGGCGTGCTTGCCGTCTGCGCCGCCTATACCGGCAGGCGCGAGAGCGCGGAGGAGCTTTTCTCGCTGTGCGCGTCGATCGAACCCAGCGACGGAATCATGTTCGAAGCGCTCGCGCTCGTGGATCACTTGAACGGACGCCTGCTCGAACGTCTCCCCCCTCCGCCTCCGATGACGCTCTTGGCGCTGGTTCCGGCCCGAACGCTGGACACTGCCGAATACCGCAAAGAAGCGGGGCGCGCGGAGGTGATAAAATCGCTGGCCTTTGAACACGAAAGAGCGTACGCTCTCCTGAGAGAAGGCTTGCTGGGCGGCGACGCGGCCGCGGTCGCGGAGGCGGCGACGATTTCCGCCGCCGCGCAGCAGCAAGTGTTGCCGCGCGCGGAGTGGGAGCTTCTCTTGGGTGGCAGGGACGTCTCGGGCGCGCTGGGCATCGCGGTAGCTCACTCCGGAACCGCATCGGCTTTAATCTTCGCCGAGGGCGACGAGGCGCGAATCGCGTTTGCCGAACTCTGGTTTCGCGAAAAAAGTAAATGCCGGAAATACGAAACGGTTAAGGTCAAAGTTTGCGGAGGGGGTATTAAACTTTCCATGTGACGGTTTTCAAATAAAAATATTATAATGAGCCTATGAAGTCTTTTTTTTTGCAATGAATATGCTATAGTATCAAGCGTACTCAATTGGCGAGAGGGTGTGCAGTAATGAAAAGATGCGTTCGTTGCAGCGCTTCGATAGCATGGGACAAAGAATTCTGTCCAATCTGCGGCGGAGAGCTTGTCGCGGAGCGGAACGAAAAAATACGCGGCGCGGCGGTTGCCAAGCTGCCGACGATAGAGACAAACAAAGCGGCCCAGGCCACGCCGCAGCCGCCCTATACAGCCTATATTAACCCATCGGACTCACCGGTGCCGCAGACGTGGCAGCCTGAACCGTCTGCGCCCTCCATGCCCGAACGGATGGAATCACCGACGCCGCCGGTACCCGAGCCGATGATTAACCGGCAGCCCGAGTGGGCAGAGCCGCAGATTGCGGTTCCTCCAGTTCCGCCGATGCCGCCCGTGCCGCAGGCGTGGAACGCGGAGCCTGTCGCGCCTCCGATGCCCCCGGTGCCCGAGCCGATGATTAACCGGCAGCCCGAGTGGGCAGAGCCGCAGATTGCGGTTCCTCCAGTTCCGCCGATGCCGCCCGTGCCGCAGGCGTGGAACGCGGAGCCTGTCGCGCC
>Ga0153940_1000440_pt1 | contig 22048 bp, 18 predicted proteins | sample TSNJ024MetaG_FD_104736 | JGI IMG/M metagenome (GOLD analysis project Ga0153940, IMG submission 104736) | Attine ant fungus gardens microbial communities from New Jersey, USA - TSNJ024 MetaG | ecosystem: Host-associated > Fungi > Mycelium > Unclassified | place: USA: New Jersey, Brendan T. Byrne...
ATGCGGATCAGACTGTCTGGTAAGTGGTCTTTGAAGGAGTGATACTACGAAAGATTATGAAACATATACCGGGATGCGGTCCGGGCAGTTAACGGTCCAGGCGGTGTTCCGGGATCCCAAGGGAGCGCTGAAGTGCCGCTGCCGGTGTGACTGCGGGAACATAACGGAAGTATATTGGCACAATGTAAGAGCCGGCCGTACAAAGAGCTGCGGGTGTCAGGAAGCGGCGAACCGGAGGAAGTTCAGGGATATCACCGGGCAGCGGTTCGGGAAGCTGACCACCCTGTCCCCGACCAAGGAGCGGAAGAATGGAAATGTGGTGTGGGAATGCCGGTGTGACTGCGGAAACCTTTATTACCAGAGCGGAAGGAATCTGGTACGGGGATTTTCCAAACATTGCGGTTGTGAAAATAGGAGAGGGAACCCTGCAGAGTTCCGTGATCTTACAGACCAGAAATTCAACCGCCTGAGAGCCCTTTCACCAACTGAAAAACGGACCGGCAGCGGCTCCGTGATCTGGCACTGCATCTGTGACTGTGGGAAAGAGGCTAAAGTGTCGGAAACGGCACTGGTGCATGGCAGCCAGATCAGCTGCGGTTGCCGGGTGCAGGAGGTGGGGAAAGAATTGTCTGCCCATCTGCATTTTATCGACGGAACGTGTATTGAGTTCCTGAAACGAAAGCAGCGCAGTGACAACAGCAGTGGCTATACGGGTGTCTACCGTACAAGAAACGGGAAATACAGGGCAGGGATCACCTTTAAAAAGACCCGGTATTATCTGGGTACATATGATACTTTTGAAGAAGCCAAGAAGGAACGGAAGGATGCAGAACTTCGTTACCATCAATCCTTTTTGGAAGAACATCACAGAGCATAGCTATCATGAAAGTCGCCCCACTCAACAAATAAAAAGGCTTGCAAGGTTGCTATCTTTGATAGTCGATCGCCTGCCTCTTGAACACATAACAAAATGAAAGTATAATAAAAATACAAAGGCAGAAATAAGCCGGGGTATGTGGAAAGGAGCTGAACAGATTTGAAAAATATCTCTAATATAGAATTTCATGCGGGAAGCAAAGAAGAATTATTACCGGATTTTGTGCCGGATTTTCCATACATTGCTTCGTGTGTGGAATTGGGTAAATATGTGGTTCCTTGGCACTGGCATAAAGCAGTGGAAATATTTTATATGCAAAAGGGTATATTAGAATATTACACGCCAAAAGGAAAAATGACATTTCCGACAGGTTCCGGCGGAATGATCAATTCTAATGTTCTTCACAGGACAAGACCGCAGGAAGAATCAGAAAAAAACATTCAGCTTCTGCATATCTTTGATACTTCTTTTATAGCCGGACAACAGGGAAGCCGGATAGAACAAAGATATATTACACCAATTATTGCAGCTCCCCAGGTAGAAATCATAGCATTGTATCCTGATGATCCGGCACAGGCCCGGTTATTAAATACAATTCGTGAATCTTTTACCCTTGTTGAGAATGATTTTGGATATGAAATAAAACTGCGGGCGGTATTATCTGAGATTTGGTTCCAGCTCCTTAGCATGTCGCTTACTTTATTAAAAGAAACGGGAGATTACAACAAAACAAACGATAAAATAAAACTGATGATGATATATATACATGAGCATTATGCGGAAAAAATCTCAATCGCAAAGATTGCCGCCGCCGCTTTTTCCAGTGAACGTGAGTGCTTCCGGGCATTCCGCGATTGCCTGCACATGACGCCTGCGGAATATATCAAAAGCTATCGGCTGCAAATGGCGTGTTACCTGCTGGCAAAAAGCCGGGAGACGATTACGTTTATCAGTCATGCCTGCGGACTGGGAAGCAGCAGCTACTTCGGGAGGGTATTTCGTGAGAACATCGGTTGTACGCCAATAGAATACCGCCGAAAATGGTAGGATAATGATATGTAATGGCAGAAATAAGATATTTATTCGGAAAAGATTGCACTATAATGATATTGTAAAGGTGATAGGCATTTTAAAAAGTAAAACTCATTGCAATCACCATATGATCATTATTTTTTCTGAATGGAGGTTTGTAGTGATAAAACTGAATATCTTAAAGAATATGAATGGATTTTTACAGGCGGTAAATGAGTGTGATGGACCGATCAACCTATTGGGTCCGGACGGAAGAAAAGAAAACATTAACCAACAGTATGGGATTCAGAATGAGTTGCTGCAAAAGTACATAGAAAACAAAAATTATCTGCAGCTCTCACTGGATATTCCAACCCCAAAAGATTACATGAAAATAGTCTTTTTCGCTATTGGGGAATGCTGACAGTTTGCTTGAAAATATTTCATCGTAAAGGGGCCTGACCGCTTTTTGGTCAGACCCCTACCTCTTTTAGAAAGGAATTAAAACATTTTTCAAACATGACACACTGTTGTCGCATTTACTATGATAGGATATATCAAAAATGTACCTAAAATGTACCTAAAAATGTATCAAAAATGGAATTGATGGGGAAACAATAAATGAAATTCATTGAAAGAGATACACTCCATATTTGCGGCTATGTCGTTGAAACAGATGCAGCACAAAACGCTGATGACCTTTCCAAGCTATATAAAGATTTTTTTGATAATGACAAGGAATCCGTTTTACTCAATTTACATGGCAGCAAAAAAGGATTTTATGGACTAATGTGGTATACACAAGGACATGAAAAATACTGTTATCTTCTTGGCCTTGAGGTAGGTGGAGAATGTAAGCCGCCCGATAATGCCATTCTCAAAACCATTACTAAAACGACATATGCAGTAGCCTGTTACCCCCATGATAAAGACGCTGTTGAAGCGTGGGGCGAGTTTTTCTTTACAGACATTCCAAACGAAGGCTATGCGCCCAATGAGCAACTCAATCTATATTTTGAGTATTTTCCTGAAAGTGTAGATGGAGATTATGAATTATGGGTTCCGGTGGTAAAGTCCAATGTATTATTTGCATTTTAACACACTGTCGGGTTGTTGGAAGTAGGAGCCTCTAAGATTTCTAAAAATCCATTTAAGAAGTCTGACAATCCAGGCTATCCTTATTCTGGACGGCAAACCGCTGCTCTCATCAGGAGCTATGGCTGACGCTCATCAACTGCTTACGCGGCAAAAACACAGTAAAAGTCGTCCCGTTGCCTGGTGAGCTTTCTACTTCGATTGTACCGCCATGTTCCTGCACAATCCATTTTGCAATAGACAGGCCGAGGCCGGAGCCGTCCTGATTTAGATTTCTCGTTTTTGTAACACGGTAGAAGCGGTCAAAGATTTTATCCAGATGTTCGGCTTCCATACCTTGCCCGGTATCGGAAACCGTCAATTTTAATGCTTTCTCGCTCCGGGTTAAAGATACGCTGACAGCGCCGGGCCCGTCCGTGTAATATAGGGCATTATCTACAAGTACGACGATAAGCTGCTTTATCCGCTTTCTATCACCATGAAAAGAAATTTTGTTATTGGTGCTGACTTCAAGTGCAATTCTTTTCTTGCTGGCAATAGGCTCAAAGGGGATAAGGGATTCCGAAATGACTTCATCAAACATGAATGCTTCAACTTCAAGTGTTTGCTGATTTGTGTCTGCCCGCGACAGGGTAAGTAAATCCTCTACAAGCCTTGCCATACGTTTGTTTTCCGCTTCAACATTTTTTAGCCATTTCATTTGACTTCCGACGGTTTCCGACCGGCTGTCCATCACCAACTCTAAATTTGTCTGGATAACGGCAATGGGAGTACGCAGCTCATGGGAGGCGTCGGCGGTAAAATCAAGCTGTTTCTGCCATGCCGCTTGAATTGGCCGGATAGCCGCTTTAGACAACAGCCAGCTTCCGGCAAATACCATGCCGATTGCAAACAGAATTGTCGTGATATATTGTTGTACGCTCAAATTACTGGTTGGTCCCACATAAACCAGTAATCCGAGGATGATTAAAATGCTGCTGATTACCAAAACGCTGAATATGATAAACCGTTTTCTCAAACTCTTTAACATACTTGTATCTCCTTTAGGCAGTAGCCAATACCCCTTACCGTTTGAATCTCTACGCCGCCTTTTTCGAGGGCAATCTTTTTACGCAGGTAGAAAATATACAACTCAACATTTTTCATTTCAACCTCTTTCTCAAAACCCCATATCCTGTCTAAAATCTGCTCCTTTGTCAAAACCTGCCCTTGATTGCGCATAAGAAGCTCCAAAAGCTGCGATTCCTTTACAGTCAATTTTGTTTTCTTTGCACCTATGGAAACTTCACAAGACCGCATATTCAAGCGCAAGGAGGCCACGCACACCATATCACTTGCCTGCAGGTTTTCAGAACGCCGGGAAAGTGCGCGAACCCTTGCTAAAAGTTCATCCTTTGAAAACGGTTTGACAAGATAATCGTCCGCGCCTGCGTCCAGCCCCTCTACCCGGCTGGATACCGCGTCTTTAGCGGTAAGAAAAATTACCGGCGTTTTTATATGCTTTGCGCGTAAATACTTTAAGATGTCAACTCCCTCGATATTGGGAAGCATTCTGTCTAAAATGATAACGTCGTAAATGTCTGTTTCGGCCATAACCTGCCCGGCAGCACCGTCTCCGGTTACATCCACCAAATACCCTTGTCGTTTTAATATCTGTTCCAGCGCGTCGGCCAGTCTTGTTTCATCTTCAACAAGTAAAATCCTCAATCTATATCACCGCCATTCAGAGTAATGCTTTCAGCATAGCATTGTTTTCTTTGATTTTCCTTTGAAAATCTAATTATATACGGTTAAGTGTATAGTTTCAAGAAATTTATTTCTTCTATGTTTTCAAACCAAATTCAAAGAATTATATGGGATACTCTGATTGTCGATAGAAAAGGCAAATTCATAGATGGAGGTTCCTATGATTCAGTTTAGAAACGTAAACAAGATTTATCAAACAGGCTCAAACGATTACCCGGTGTTAAAGAATATATCTTTTGGGATTGAAAAGGGCGAATATGTCATTATCACGGGCAAGTCGGGCAGCGGAAAGTCAACGCTGCTCAATATCCTGACCGGTGTGGACTGTGCTTCCTCGGGGGACGTTATGGTAAACGGCACAAACATTCTCCGCTTTAATGAAGCGCAGATGACAAAATGGCGCGGCGAAAACGTGGGAATTGTATTTCAGTTCTTTCAACTGATTCCCACCTTATCGGTTCTGGAAAATATGTTATTGCCAATGGATTTGATTGGCAGGATACCGCAGCAGAGCAGAATGGCAAAGGCAAAAGAACTCTTGGCAATGGTAGAGTTGTCCGAACATGCGGGAAAAATGCCGTCCTCCCTCTCCGGCGGGGAGCAGCAGCGGGTAGCCATTGCGAGGGCGCTTGCCAATGAGGTTGATTTGATTGTCGCGGATGAACCTACCGGCAATCTCGACAGTAAAAATGCGGAAATGGTTTTTCATATACTGCACAAACTGAAAAATGCCGGGAAAACGATTGTAATGGTTACGCATGAAAGAGATGTTATCAAGGGCGCAAGCCGGAAAATCATCATAAAAGACGGCGAGGTTTTAGAGGATTACCCATTGAAAGGAGGTGAGGTGCAATGAGGCGGCTGCTTAAAAAGACAATGCGCGACTTGTTTCGGGATAAACGCAGGGCGGCTTTCTCTCTCCTGGCCATTCTGATCGGCACGATGTCATTCGGTATCATCACGTTTTCCTATGAGATTATCAGCCGTGAGCTTGTTAGTGTCTACGACGCGATCAACCCCGCTTCCGGTTCCATCATGGTAGACCGCATTGACGACAAGCTGATTTCTCTTACGGAAAACTTTGACGGAATTGCTGCCTATGAGCAGAAAGCCTATAACGAGCTTCGGGTACAAACCGGGGAAAACGAGTGGAAAGTCCTTGAATTATTTGCGGCTGATAATTTTAACGCGCTGGAGATTAACAAAATCACCAGCGAGGGAGGCCCCTTTCAGCCGGGTAGCGGCAAGGCTCTTATCGAGCGCGACGCCGTGAAAGTTTCCGGGGCGGGAATTGGCGATACGCTGGTTATCACACTTCCCGATGGAAACACAAGAGATTTAACCGTAGCAGGGATTGTCGCTGATATTGGGCTTCATCCCGCAACCGTGCATGATACCGTTTATCTTTATATTTCCTATGACACCCTTTCAGGATTGGGGCTTACCGGGAATAAAATTGATTTTACCATCACAGGAGAAAAATACGACCGTGAGCGCATTTTGACAATCAGCAATGACTATATCAGGATATTGGAGCAAAACGGGTATGTGGTATCAGACCTTGAAGTGTCCGATACGCCGGGGATAAGTATGCACCTTGAGGAATATGAATCCGCGCTGTTCCTTTTGCAGATATTCTCCTTTGTGACTTTTCTGTTTGGCTGCATGATTCTGAGCAGCCTGATAAGCTCCATCATATCCGGCCAAACACGGCAAATCGGTATTCTAAAAGGAATTGGAGTAGGTACAGGAAAAATCATTGCTTCTTATATGCTGGCGTTTTTTATCCTGATTATGTGTGTAGCAGCGGTTTCCATTTCCTTATCGACGCTGTTTGCGGGCAATATATCCTCTCTGTTAATGGGTCTTGGTAACATGCGTCCGGCTGATGTCTCCATTCCCATGTATCTGTATGCCATCTATGGAGGGTTAGCCTTGCTGGTTCCGATGGTGATTGCTTTCTTTCCCATACGCCGGGGAGTTGCTATATCTGTAAAGGACGCAATCAACGACTATGGTGTAAGTGCGGACGAAAAAGGTATAAAGCTGCCGGAGCCGAAATTTATGTCCCGCCCGGTGCTGCTTTCCCTGCGGAACGCCTTACGGCGCAAAAGACGGTTTTTTCTCAATGCAGCTATATTATCCGTTGCGGGAGCATTGTTTGTATCGGTTGTTACGTCCATGATTTCCATTCAAACCACATTATCAAACAATCTGGATTCATGGAAATTTGACTACCACTATATTACCAACACGGTTTATGAGGATGGCGACTTAGATACTATTATAGCGAATATCCCGAATGTAACGAGCTATGAAAATTGGGGGAGCAGCCGGGGTATGCTGTTACGTGATAACGGGGAAATGCTTGGCTCTTACCCTATCCTTTCGCCCCAAAACAAAAGCGCCATGATAGAGCCGGAAATGCTGGAGGGCAGATGGATTACAGACGAGGATACAAACCAAATTGTTGTGAGCCACAAGTTTTTCTTATCTGAATCGGGCTACAAAATCGGTGACACGCTTACTATGCAAATTGGAAATCAGGTTCAAGACTTCACTATTGTAGGTTCTATGAAAGACTTCGGCACAACGACAGTTTACATGAGCGAAAACGGATACCGGCAGTATATCCCTGCAGAAAACAGGCTTAGTAACATAAAATTAAATCTTGATATAGCCGGCAGGAGAAAGACGGTTTATAAGGCCGTGGAAGCGGAATTAAAAGAACAGGGCGTATTGATTCTGCAAAGTCAGAGTAAGACGGACTTAAACGCAATAGCGTCGGGGCATTACGCTGTTACATTACAGACATTCCTTTTCATCATATGTATGTTGGTGATTGTGTCCGGGTTTGGATTGGCGGCAACTATGAATGTGCAGACTTCGGAGCGGACAAAGGAAATCGGAATTATGAAAGCGATGGGCGCGACCAAAAAGCAGATCAGCAAAATTGTGACATCCGAAAGTATTTTAATCGCATTGATAAGCTGGGGCGTTTCTGTCCTGCTCGGAATACCTCTTGGTATTCTCAGTGTGTATGTATTTGGAAACATCATACTTGAAACACCTTTGCAATTCAATGTTTTATCCCTTATGACCTCTTATGTTATCTGGCTGGTGCTGACATTTGCCGTTGGATACTACGCAAGCCGGTCATGCGCAAAACGCGCGGCAAATATGAGCGTGAAAGAAAGCTTGGCGTTTGAGTAATTAAACTATTCGTCGAAGGTGCTTGGGGGGGTATATGACGGAGAGTTTTCGGAGTTTGGCACCGTCCAATATTAGTGTTTTAAATTTCCTTTTTCCATGCTATACTTGAGTAGAATAAATTCTTTGTGCCGAGATCAATAATTAGTAAATGTGAAAGGCAAATTATGTATGGCAAATCTTAAAGTAGAAATTGTTGAAATTGAGGAAAAGAGTATTTATGGATTATGGTTGCATTCAAATGATAAGACAGTTTCCAAAGATATAAATACTCTTTCGATGAAATATTATAATGTAGTTTCTTGTTCAAAAGGTACAGTTTTACCATACTTTGTTTTATCAAGAAATTACGATGGAACAACAAGGGATTTTGAAATGTTTATAGGAAGTACTACAGAAAACAATGACTTGAAAAAAATCACTTTGTCTGCAGGTAAGTATGCTAAAATCACGATAAAGCCTAAGTTGGGATTTATCTGGGGAGCAGCTATTGGTGAAGCAAAAAGATACTTCTATACAAAATGGCTGCCTGCAAGTTCTTATCAGGCATTAAATTTGGAGTATGAATATCATACCGAAGTGAGCAAAAGTAAACATCCAACGGTGGATATTATTTTTGCCATCAGAGAAAAAAATGAAAAAACCAAATTCTAATTTGTTAACAGATAAACAGGATTTTTTGAAAGAGAGGTATATGGATTTGAATAAATGGACAAATGTAACAGAGACATTTTCGGAAGATCAAAGACATTATAGTAACACTTATTTAGAAATATGTGAGGTATATGAAGGAAAATTAGAAGTAAGTCTTTTTTCTTCAAAAGTTGAGTCATATGAGATATATTTTTCATTTGGAATAATGTACGGGATTATTTATGTAGAAAAAGAGGATGCTATTTTAAAATATGAAGAAGTGAAAAAGGAACTTGAATTAGAATATCATCAACACAAGGAACCAACAAAAGTATTTATTAATGAATTTGGTGAAAAACATAAGGTATGCTTACCAAATGATATATTTTTTGATGCATCAGGTCTTTTTGAATAATTCACAGCAAGATCATATTCGCATTTTTCAATAAATCAATACCTGAAATATTACTTGATCTCTCTTTTAAGGACGCACTTTTGCGTCCTTGTTTAAGTGATTTATACTACAAGCAGAAGAAAAATCCAAACAACAAAAATGTATTACAAAGCATATCCATCCATCATGCTGAGTAATACATTTTTTTATTTGTTTAGCATTTTTTATTTTAAATTTGAAAAATTTTTGATCTTGCTTCCGGTTTTTCGTTCTGATCTGTCTTAGTCTTTTAAAAGGGTAATAAAGAGCCCGAACAATGAAAGTCAATATATTTTCACAAAAAAATATCGCCATCTTTCGAAAATGACGAAAAAAATGATTGTAGAATATTGTCGACCAATGTATGTTGGGATAATGATACCAGAATAATGTCTTATTGTCAATCTTGATATTCATTATTTTGTTGCAAAGGCACCCTTTAGTTACCAGTTTTGGTCTTTTTAACTGCTCCATGACAGGAACAAACGATCAAAACAGCAGGGGACAGGGGGATGCCCAAAAACCAAAAAACCAAAATAAAAGGATGCTGTCATTTTTTACGCCGTCAATTGCGCCGTCAATTAACGGACATACAGCATAGAGAAAGGAAGGGATTTTTATATGGCAAAACGCGGTGAAAACATATATAAGAGAGAGGACGGACGGTGGGAAGGGCGGTATATCAAAGGACGCCGGTCTGATGGAAAATTGGTCTACGGTTATGTGTATGCCAGAAAATACAGTGACTGCAAAGAGAAGCTGGACCAGGCCAAAGCAAGACACCGGTATGTGCGGGATACGGTCAAGAAATGCGGGACGGGAACGGTCGGTGACTTTCTCAGGTACTGGCTTTACCGTATCGCAAAGCCCCAGGTGAAAGCTTCCACCTTCAGTAATTACGCCGCCATAATGGAAAAATGGCTGCTGCCATTTTGCGGGAACAGGAAACTGCGTGAAGTAGGAAAGGAGGACGTCCAGCATTTTATCAGCAGCCTGCCGGAGCAGGGTCTGTCTCCGGGGACGGTGCGCAACATCTACAGCGTCCTGCATACGGCGATGAAAAAGGCAAAAGAATACGATTATATATCTGTAGATCCTTGTGAGGGCATCCGGCTGCCTAAAATGGAGAAGCAGGAGGCACGGCTGCTTACGCTAAAGGAACAGAAAGCATTAGAGCGGGTGGCAAAGGAGGATAAGAACGGGTTTGCCATACTCCTTGCCAGTTACACCGGTCTGCGTGTGGGGGAGATCTGCGGACTGACCTGGGAGGACGTGGATCTAAAGAACGGGATGCTCCATGTCTCCAGGACCATCCGGCGGGTCCAGTGCCATGACCCGGCGGCAGAGACCAGGACCGTATTGATCACGGGGAGTACAAAGAGCGACCGGTCCAGACGCACCATCCCGCTGCCGTCCTGTATCCTGGAGCTGTTCAGCGAGCACCAAAAAACATCAACCGGGGAATACGTGCTTACCTGCCAGGGGCATCCGCTGGAGCCGCGCATCCTGCAGTACCGGTTTAAAGCCTTGTTAAAGAAAGCGGGACTTGCGGACGTCAACTTCCATGCACTAAGACATACGTTTGCCACCCGGTGTATGGAGTTGTGCTTTGACATCAAGACATTGAGTGAGATCCTGGGCCATGCATCAGCGAAAATGACGCTGGACCGGTATGGGCACAGCCAGATGGAGCATAAACGTTCGGTCATGAATACCCTGGATGGGTTGTTCGCCCGTTCGGCATAAAGGATAGCGACTGCAAGGTGATCAAGCCGCGTGAAAAAATAGTTTCACGCTGTTTGCCATACCCGGAAACAGAAAAAATAGAAGGTTTCCTTTTTGGAAAGCTGATTTTTTCTGTTTCCGGGCTTTTTTGTGCCTATGGATCATTATTCTTAGTTCGGTTTTTTAAGGACAGATAAGGATAAGCCGTCGGATTTCTAGTCAAAGAGGAAAAAAACCTTGTGTTATCAATGAAAACAGGTGACTGATCATCATTTTCGAAATTTGATGAAAGCAGGATGAAATATATCTTACAACATAATATACCTCATTATAACATGTTTTATCCCGGAAAAACTACGGGACAGCTGTATTAGAAGTGGTCCTAGAAGTGGCTTGCAGAAAGCGGAAAGAAAGTTGGCTGATGTGAAGATAGTATAGGCGGTGAGGACATGAAGATAAAACAGAGCACTTTTTATGCATTTCGGATCCTATACAGGATTGACAAGGGGAAGAACCGGGTGGTCACCTCTAAGGAGATTGCTGATAAGGAAGGGTATTCTCCGGGGATGATTCTGAAGCTCTTACGGGTGATGGGGCAGAACGGTATAGTCCGTGCACATCAGGGAAGAGGAGAAGCCGGCGGTGGTTTTTCTTTGGAGAAAAGCATTGATGAGATCACGTTTTTAGAGATCGTAAGGATAATGGAAGGCGTTGACCTTAGTGCCAACCTTGATGAAGCATCCCGGGAAAAAGAAACACAGATGTTTTTAACATGCAGCCGGATGAATCAAGGGCTGGAGACACTGCTTTCCCAATATACCGTCCGGGATCTGTTTGAATCAGGTGAGGCCGGGCGTCTTTTAGATGCACCTGGAGGAAACAGGCCGGGTTGTCAGCGCACGGTTCCTCTAAACAATAGCAATCCTATAGATCCGGAGCCAGTCCTGCCCATGCAGGGAACGGGATGAATAGAAGTGTGGCAGCACGAAAGGGTCAGGAAGGGATCTGAGGGAGGAAATAGAAATCAGATAGATGGAGGTAGAGAAAGAAGATGAAAGGAAAAAAGGAATTCAGGAAGATCAGAGCGCTTTTGTGTCTGATGCTGGCTGCTGTTCTTATCTTTGGCACGGTTCCGATTGAACCGGCCTTTGCTTCGGAAAGTGAGACTACGCAAGGAACAGAGGAGCTGATGGAGTCAGGAGGAACGGATTCTGATACACAAGCTGATGGAGAGGATCAGGAAGAGGGATCTGTTTCAGAGTCTGATGGGGAGGATCCCGGGAGTGGAGAGACAGAACCGGTTGAGGATGCTGAGACCGAACCTGAACCAGAACAGGAAACCGAACCCGAACCCGCCACAAGTAACGGATCGGCTGCATATACGAACAGTATATCCGGTGTCCTCTGGATCGACACCAATGAGGATGGCATATATGGCAGCAGCGAACAGCCCCTTGCGGATTATCCCGTCTATTTATATTTAGAGGGCGATACGGATAACGCAGTGCAGACGACAACGACGGATGGGGACGGGAGATATTTATTTGAGGAGATGACGCCCGGGCGGTATATTGTCGGTATCAAAGCTGAAGAAAACGGCACGGGATACCTTCTGCCGCTTATGGGTGTCCAGAAGGATAACAAGTTCTACTTTACGCCGGATTATTCAAAGGTCATTTCCAATGCGATTGATATAGCTGCGGACACGGTCGTTGAAGATATAGGAGCGGCGATGCGGAACCGTCCGGGGATTCAGACGATGGCGAATGCAACCTATTACCTGGACATATCCACCCTCACAGGAACGGCAGTAACCAGCGGCGGCGTTACCATCTCCGGTACGGTTGCGACCTTTCCCAATACATTAGATCCCACAGACACCTATATTATAACGCAGAGCGTCTCAACCGCGACATCGAACACGGTTATAGTGGCCAATGGCGCGGCGGTGAATATCACCCTGCAGGGGGTCAATATGGTAACTACTACCTCTCCCATACGATTAGTGGGGACGGCTAACGTTAATCTTATACTGAGTGGTACAAATATAGTGAGATGCAACAACAGCACGGGAACAACTACCGGCTATTATGCGGGGATCCATGTACCCCCAAATGCGACGCTCACTATAGATGGGACAGCAGGCGACGCGCTTACTATATCGGGCGGCAGGAACGGCGCAGCCATAGGCGGGACCTATGTAAGCAGTGTTAGTGCTTCATATGGCAATAATGCCGCCGGTACAATCATTATTGAGGGAGGAACAATAACTGCTAACAGTGCCGGCAATGGCATGGCCCTCTATGGCTACGGCGCGGCCATCGGCGGCGGTTACTTCGGTGCAGGCGGCACAGTGATTATCAACGGCGGTACGGTGACCGCGAACAGCGGTAATGCTTCACAGTACGGTGCAGGGATTGGCAGCGGTAACTCTGGTCCTTCCGGCGGCACGGTCGAGATTAACGCTGGTACGGTAACCGCAAGTGGGTACAACGGTTCGGGAATCGGCGGCGGTGTTAATTCTTCCGATGCAGTCACAATATATATATATGGAGGTACAGTCACCGCAACCAGCACATATGGTGCGGGCATCGGTGGTGGATCAGCAGCCACGGGAGGAACAACTGAGATTAATGGTGGTATAGTCGATGCAACCAGCACATATGGTGCAGGAATCGGCGGCGGCGGGCGCCTCGCCAATGGCAATGGATCGGCAGGCGGTGTTATTACCATCAACGGCGGTACGGTCACTGCAACAAGCGACGCCGGCGCGGGAATCGGCGGCGGTTGTGCCAACAATATCAATTGTGTAGGTTCTTACAGCGCAGGCGCAGGCGGCACGATCACAATCAACGACGGTACCGTCATAGCAACCACTACAGGTGACAACTCTTTAGCTACAAGCTCTGCTAACGCAATTGTTGGGGGCGCAGGGATTGGTGGCGGCGGTGTTCAAGGAGACGGGACGCTTACAGGTATCGTACCTAGCGGCGGCGCCGGCGGCACAATTACGATCAATGGCGGTACGATCACTGCACGTGCGGGTACTTATAGTAGTGGTTCCGGTGGTGGTGCCGGTATCGGTGCTGGTGGCGCTATCGGTTACGGTAGCTCAGTTAGCGGCGGTACAATTACGATCACCGGCGGCACAGTCACGGCCCAGGGAGGTTATCGCAGTGCGGGCATCGGTGGTGCTGGTGTCCAGTCTTCATCAACCTCATCTGTTCTCGGCAGTTGCGGTAACATCAGAATCAGCGGCGGCACCGTGACAGCCACGGGCGGACGGCATAATGGTGTTGGTGGCGCTACCTCGGCGTCAGGTATTGGCTGTGGTATAACAAATAGTACAACTGGATACCCCACTGCTGCTGGAAACATTGTTTTCACCGGCGGCAGTATTCTTCCTCTGGATTATTATGGAGCTATCCACGTACGTGTCAACGCCACTATAGTCTACGTAGACGCCACCCACAGCGGAGGAACGCCGACCAACGGCAACACCTACGGCGCGCCGGATCAGGTGCATCTGGTGGAATTTACCGGCTATTCGGCCTATGACCCTTTCCACATCGTGGCGGGCGGTACGGTAAGTTCCTATGGTTACAGTGCCAACTCCCACCCTGATGGGACTGTCTACGCGTGGCTGGCCTATCCCGGCGTTCTTACAAAAGACGCGACGAATATAACACCCGCCACAGCGACACTAAACGGCGAGGTATATCTGGATGATTCCTATGCCGCAAGCAGCGGTTACTTTGAGTGGGGGACCAGCAGCGGCAGCTATACCAGTCAGGCGAATATCAGCACTACTTCCAATATCAGCGGAGTAGACCCCTACTCGGCGAACATCAGCGGTCTTTCGGCCGACACAACTTATTACTACCGGCTTGTCATCGTAGCGGGCGGTGTAACGGTATACGGCAATGAAGTGTCCTTCCGTACTCCCAGCGCTATTACGGAGCATTATCTGAAAATAGGCGACGGGAGCGCGCTGCAATCAACAACCAGCGGCTACGCAACGATTGGCAGTACCTTTACGGGCAGTACCGGCAATCCCCCGGCAACGCTAATAAGCGGTGGCGATACTTACACATATATAAGCTACCGCGTCGGCTCAACGACGGCGACATTGACCACCGGAAACCCATCCTTCACCGTTATCGGCAGCACGGATGTCTATTACTATTATGCGGGGCCGCCCATCGTCACGGTATCACATACCGGGGCCAGCGGCACAACGGCCACGCTGAACGGTACATATGATTTAAACGGCGGGACGTTCACAAGCGGATATTTCGAGATATACGACGGCACATCATGGATCATGCTCACAAGCACATCCACGATCTCCATCACCAGCGCAACGGGCGTTACGGCCGGCACCGGTCAAGTGGATAACTCAACTACCACACCATCCATCACCATCAGCGGTCTGACCCCCGGCACGACTTATCAATACCGCTTTACCGTCACAACCAATGCGGGAACAGATACCGCAGCAGGCAGCTTTACGGCGGGCTATGGCGTGACGGAGAAATTCGTGGACTTAAACGGCAGTCCTGTTGACTCCGCCGGTCTGCCGGATAACACCGTATATGTGACGGGCAGCTATACCGCTTCGGGAATCCCCACAAGTTACACGGTAGGAAGCGATACATATACCTACCTGGGCTATAAGCCGGACAGCTACAGTCCAGGAGATACTTTGACCAGCGGTACGCCATCGTCCGTGACGGTCACGGGCGACCGGGACGTTTACTACGTCTATGCCATAACAGAAGGCTCGATCAAGATAGAGAAATACGGTCATGGCGGAGCGGCCCTGCTGTCCGGCGCGGAATTCAAGCTGGAGAAGCTGACCGACACCCTTGCCAATGGCGGCGTAGTGGATACAAGCTTCACGGCCCGGACCCTGACAGCTGCCGGCGGTACCTGTACTTTTTCGAACCTGCCGCAGGGGATTTATCAGATCACGGAAACGAAAGCCCCGTCAGGATATTCGCCGCTGAAGGAGCCCTTTGAGGTGGAGATACCCAAAGATGTGACCTATGCCTCAGGCGTGACACCGGCGGACGGGGGTTACCTTTATCCGACGGTCGATCCGGGAACGGGCGGCGTGACCTATCATTACTATGACCTGACCTATCAGGTGACCGACCAGGCCAAACTTCAGATGCCGGTGGCCGGAAGCGGATATTTAAGCCGGTATCATGTATGGATCAGTATGGTGATCCTGTTAGCCGCAGGTGTATCCTTTGCTGTTTGGATGAGACACCGCCGGATATGCAGATAACAATCCGGGACTTCATAAAACACGCAGGACCGGACATTTCGGTGATCCCATTGCCGCGCAGGAAGTACCTTCCACCGGCAATGTACACATAAAATAAGCCCATGCACAACTGCATGAGCAAAATAAATCATAAAAAAGGAGAAATCACTATGAAGAAAACAACTTCAAAGGTAACCGCATGGTTACTCAGCCTGCTGATGGCCGTCGGCATGTTATCCTTATCCGCATCAACGGCATTCGCAGCAAACGAGGGAACCCTCAACATCCACAAATTAAGCAGTGTGGGGATCACTGCAGGAACCGGGGATGCGTCAAAAACATATTGGACAAATCCCAGCGATGGGAAAGATTATGAATACCTTGCAGGAGCTACCTATGCAGTCTATCAGATCGGTACCATGACACAGACCGGCACCAGCCCCATAGCAACGACCTATACTGCGGCAGCCGGTCTGCAGGATATAAGCGGTACTGCCATTACAACTCTGACGGCAGCCACGGACCCTGACAGCATCGATGTATCTTCCCTGACAGCAGTCACTTCCGGGACCACTACAGCTGCCGGCCCGCTTACCCTGAATACCGGCCTTGATACAAACGGTGTATACCTGGTAAAGGAAACAGTGACCCCAGCCGGCGTATCTTCCGCTACCAACTTTATCATCACCGTTCCCATGTACGATGCGACGAATGGATGGATCAACACGATCGATGCGTATCCGAAAAACTCGGACAATGACACGAAGATCGATAAAACGACGACCTCAACCCTGACTCCGGATGCCGGCGGCAATGGGACCGTCAGCATCGGTGATGTGGTCGGTTATCAGGTGGAGGTGACCACACCAAGCGACATGACCACCGCAGGCTATACGAAGTTTGACATCGTGGATACTTCCGGCAAGGGTCTGTTGATCGACACAACGACAGGCGGCGCTCCGGGAAGCGTTTCCGTAGACGTGGCCGGTACCGCCTTAACGTATGGCACAGACTATACCATGGCCTACAATACATCAGGTGCCTCTTCCAATGTCTTGACCATCAGCTTTTACAATGGAAGCGGAACCGCACTGACTACGTTAGGGAACAATGTCAAGATCACTGTTACATACGAGGCCGCAGTAACAAGCGCAGCCGCAGGCAGCGTCATCACCAATACCGCAACTGTGGATTATACAACATCTACAGGTTCCGGGACACAGACAGACCCGGGCGATCCTTCGGTCCCGGACAGCGGCGGGGGAAACACCATCTACACCTACAGCTATGCTTTACAGAAAGTCGATGAGAGCAACGCGGCTCTCACCGGAGCAGACTTTGTCCTCAGCGTATATCTGGATGCTTCCGGAAACATGGCAGCAAAAGGCACCGCCGGTGCAACGCTCAATTACCTGACGCAGACTGCAGGCGCATGGGGATATACGACCAATATAGCAAATGCCTATACGGTGACTTCTGCAGGCACCAATGCGACCGCAGCATTTGACGGTCTGGAATACGGGACCTTCTACTACGTGGTGGAAACAGCAGCACCATCAGGATATGTAAAACTTGCAGATCCTGTCCAGGTGACCATCGATCAAAACACGACCGATGATATCTACGGTGCAAGCCCGGCGGGCTATACCATCCAGGTCGTGAATAAGCTGCAGAGCGCATTGGTCGGCGCACTGCCGTCTACAGGCGGAAACGGGATCTACCTCTACCTGATCGCAGGTGTGGTATTGATCGGTGCAGCTTCCGTCATCTATGTGAAAACAAGGAAAAAGAAACCTGCCGCATGATCATGGACACCGTGGATTTGTAAGATGTATTGGGGAGCGGCGTTCGCCACTCCCCATACTTTACATTTGGAGAGGATTATGAGAAAAAAAATGCGGTTTTCCTTCTTTTTGACCCTTCTGCTGCTGGCAGCCGGCATCATGGTGCTGCTCTACCCCTTTGTCAGCAGCTGGCTGGACCAGCGTGATCAGGCACAGATCATCGATCACTATGAAGAAGCCGTCGACGGACTGACAAAGGAGGAGATCACCGCAGAAAAGAAAGCGTCCCAAGCCTATAACGAAGGCCTGCTGGGAAACGTGGTGCTCACGGATCCCTTTGACGCGGAAGCGGGACGAAAGGCATCGGAGGGATATGAAGAAAGGCTGAACTTAAACGGCGACGGCATCATGGGGTATATTGAGATCCCCGAGATCGACGTCCGGCTTCCCATCTATCATGGGACCGGCAGCGAAGTCTTAGATAAGGGCGTGGGACATCTGGAAAACACGTCTCTGCCGGTCGGAGGAACGGCTGCCCACTGTGTGCTGTCCGCCCATACGGCCTATGCAAAGGCGACCCTGTTCAACCGCCTGACAGAGCTTGCAGAGGGAGACGTGTTCTACCTGACCGTGCTGGATGAGACCCTGGCTTATGAGGTGGACCAGATCAAGGTGGTGGAGCCCACTGATACCGGTGACTTGGTGATCAGCGGTCACGAGGATTATGTCACCCTTGTGACCTGTACGCCATACGGCGTCAACTCCCACCGACTCCTGGTACGGGGAACACGGATCCCCTACGAAGAGGAGGAAGCGGCCGCTGCCCGGGAACAGGCGGAACAGACCGGCCCCATCGATAAGATAGCTGCCGCAGCTCTGCTTGTGCTGCTTGGTATCTTCCTCACCGTGAAGAGAAGGCGGAGACGCCGAAAAGAAACGGGAGACGTAACGTAACGGGCAGTCCGGCAGCCATAGGAGAATCCGGAAAGCAGCATGATAAGTACCGTATATCATGCGGTAGAAAAGAGGTATCAGCAATGAAAAAGAAAATGAAAAAATATACTGGCTGGGTCCGGCTGCTTGCATTGGTGGTCCTGTTCCAGACAACCATGCCGGTGATGGAAGCGGGTGCTTCATCCATGCCGTTATCCGGCACCCTGACCATCCATGATCTTGCACTGGAAGATATGGATGATATAGGGATCCCCAATGACGGAAACGAGACCACCAACATCCCGTCAGGCGCAAAGGCCCTGGCAGGTGTGGAATTCACCATCTGGCAGGTAGACCCTGCCGCAGCGTCAACCGTGACCTCAGCTTCAGCGGCATGGTCTGACATCCTGCCGGCAACAAAGCAGACCGGGATCACTGGTACAGACGGTAAGATAACCTTCCACTTAGGAAATGGCCTGTACTATGTCGCCGAAACCGGAAATACCGGTGCGGAAAAGGTGGTATTCTGCGAACCGTTCCTGGTGTCCGTACCCATGCCTGATGCAAGCGGAAGCGGCTGGATCACCGATGTGCACGTCTATCCGAAAAACCAGTCCTTAGTCATTGACAAGTTTGTCGGGGATGCAGGGAACGCCGACTATGACTTTACCGATCATGACGCTTCCAAATATAAGCCGGTGGCCATGGATACGGCATTTGGGTGGAACATCCTGTCAAGCATCCCGGCAAACCTGGGCACGGCCAACAGTGAGAGCTATACGGTCACCGATACATTGAAAGGATGCTTTGATTATGTCCCGGGAAGCCTAAAGGTCTATGCGGGCCCGACAATGGATACCCCTGTTGGAAATGCTTACAAGTTAAACGAAGGAAGTGATTATATCCTGGATTTTAGTGCAGGGACCAATACGATCATGGTGGAACTGACCGCTTCCGGGATCACCCGCCTGGGGAACCGCTATACAAATGACAATGACCGCTATCTGTTCATCAGATACGACTGTAAGTTAAACAGTACGGCAGCCCATGGCGTCCGGCATTACAGCGGGGCAGAGGTAGAATACAAAAGAAACACGGCAGACAGCGCGTCTGCATCCAACAGCAGTAACACGAAAGCAATGGCAGTGAACCTGTCCACGGGCAGCACCGCCGGCATAAAGGCAATATCCATGATAAGGACAGCAGCCGCAGCAGGCACCAGTTCAGTGGCTTCCAGCCGGGTAGCCGCAGAGCCGGCCGTGCATACCGGGCAGATCGGTATCACAAAACTGGAAGACGGTACGGATAAGGTGCTGAAAGGTGCCAGGTTCGGGCTTGCCGCAACGAAAGCGGATGCCCGGGCAGGAACCTTCCTGGCCACCGGCACCACCGATGGGAAGGGGATACTGAAGTTCACGGGCCTTGCTTACGGGGCACCGGGAGACAGCCCGTCTGAGAACACCGGAAACACCACCTTCTGGTTGATGGAGCTTACGGCACCCGCCGGATACCAGTCGGTGAAAGACCCGGTGGAGGTGGTATTCAACTATCAGCAGGATGAAACGACCGGGGAATATTATTTTGCGAAGGTGAATGCCTATAACGTCTTAAATGCAGCACCGGCAGCGAAAGGCAGCACGGGGATCAGCCGGTCAGGATCCGGCGTGAAGACCGGAGACACCAGTGCAGTCTCTTTGCTCATAGGAGTGCTGCTGCTGTCACTGGCTGCAATCGCAGTGGGGACCATTTACCGGAAGAAGAAAAAGGTTTCTGGTGGGAATCAATAATATAATAAAAGAAATGCGCATAAAAATATAGCGGGGATCCCTATGAAAGGGCGAAAGGACCGGGAGCGGATGAAAAGAAAAATGATCGATCTGTTGCTCCTCCTGCTGATCCTCACCGGGATTGTGATGCTGGCATATCCTTACATCAGCTTTTCGCTTGCCGGGCGTGACCATTCCTATGTGATCCAGCAGTATGACGACAGCTTCAGACAGTTAACGGCCAGGCAGATAAAAGCAGAGTGGGAGCGGGCAAAAGCCTATAACGATGCCCTTTCCCCCAATGCCCTCTATGACCCGTTTGCATCCGGACCGTCGGAAGTGGATGAGGAATACGGCTCCCTGCTGGATCCGGATGGGACCGGGGTCATGGGAACGATCCAGATTCCCAGGATCAACGTAGAGCTGCCGATCTTTCATGGAACTGCTGCGGAGACGCTCAAAAGCGGTGTGGGGCATATGGAAGGCTCCGCCCTGCCCATCGGCGGAGCGGGGACCCATGCCGTATTGACCGGGCATACGGGCCAGCATACGGCGAAGCTGTTCACCGACCTGACCCAGCTTACCATTGGGGACGAGTTCTACATCCAGATCCTTGACCAGGTGCTGGCATACCGGGTGGATCAGATCCTTGTGGTAGAGCCGACGGACCTGACCAGACTTTTACCGGTACCAGGGAAAGACTATGTGACCCTGGTCACCTGCACCCCTTATGGGATCAACAGCCACCGGCTGCTGGTACGAGGGGAACGCACCGCTCATACTCCGGAGGAAATCCATGAGCGGATCGGGGATACGGACACCATCACATCAAAAGAAACCCGGATGCTGTATGCGGGCCTGGCGTTCCTGCTCCTGCTGATCCTTGCTCCTGTTATCTTCAAACGGATCAAAAGAAGGTGCAGGAGATCATCGGATCACGGCCATTAGCCCAGAGGTGCCGCATCCAGATCAGACCGTCTGAGGAGTGATACTATGAAAGATCAAGAAACCTATATCGGAACGAAGTTCGGGCAGTTAACGGTCCAGGCTGTATCCCGGGATCCCAGGGGAGTGCTGAAGTGCCGCTGCCGATGTGACTGCGGGAACATAACGGAAGTATATTGGCACAATGTAAGATCTGGCCGTACAAAGAGCTGCGGATGCCGGGAAGCCGCGAACCGGAGGAAGTTCAGGGATATCACCGGGCAGCGGTTTGGGAAACTGACCGCCTTGTCCCCAACCCAAGAACGGAAGAATGGAAATGTGGTATGGGAATGCCGGTGTGACTGCGGAAATCTTTATTACCAGAGCGGCAGGAATCTAGTACGGGGATTTTCCAAACATTGCGGCTGTGAAAAAAGAAGGGGGAATCCTGCGGAGTTCCGTGACCTTACCAACCAGAGATTCAACCGTCTGACGGCTCTGTATCCGACCGAAAAGCGGACCGGCAGCGGCTCCGTGATCTGGCATTGTATCTGTGACTGTGGGAACGAGGCCAAAGTGTCGGAAACGGCACTGGTGCATGGCAGCCAGATCAGCTGCGGCTGCCGGGTGCAGGAGGTG
>Ga0153940_1000443_pt1 | contig 21978 bp, 16 predicted proteins | sample TSNJ024MetaG_FD_104736 | JGI IMG/M metagenome (GOLD analysis project Ga0153940, IMG submission 104736) | Attine ant fungus gardens microbial communities from New Jersey, USA - TSNJ024 MetaG | ecosystem: Host-associated > Fungi > Mycelium > Unclassified | place: USA: New Jersey, Brendan T. Byrne...
CTCAAAATAAGATAGTAATAAAGGATTTATAACGCTCTCTGACAGTGGGGAGCACAACTTAATTTACGTATGAAAAATACTTTACAAAAGTAGAGAACTATTTTTATATTATCAAACAAAAAGTAATTAAAAATATTTATTTAACATTATGGCATCATTTTTGTTTGAATATAATAAATTAGATTATTAAGATTTTATCTGAAATACATTTTAGAAATAAATCTTATATTTGTAACATACGCATAATTTGCATAAAACATCAAATAAGACGGTTATGGAAAATAATTTTTCACCAAGAGTTCGCAAAATCATGACTTATAGTCGTGAGGAGGCCGGACGTCTGCAAACGAATTATCTAGCGCCCGAACATTTGATGCTTGGAATACTCCGCAACGGAGAAGGATTAGCCATACAGGCATTGAAGGATTTCGGAATAGATCTAATTGAGTTAAAAGACAGTATTGATAATAACATATTAAAGCAACAGGAGGATGCATACCCAAACAGTGAGATCGTATTAAGTAAAAGCACTGAAAAGATTTTGAAGATGAGTATACTGGAAGCGCGTTTGACTAAAAGTCAGGAAACTGACTCCGAACACTTACTTCTTGCTATTCTGAAAGATCACGACAATGTTACGGCGATGTTACTGGAAGAAAATCATATGGATTACAACGGAGCTTTCACCTATATTAAAAGCATGGGTGATATAATACATAAAAACAGTAAGGAATCGCCCCGTATGGGAGCTGATTTCACAGATGACGACGATGATGAGGACGAAGCTGTAGGCGGTAGCTCGAATGTGAATACCCAACAACCCCGTCAGGCAACTGATACGCCCGTACTGGACAACTTCGGTATGGATATGACAAAGGCCGCACTGGAAAACAGGTTGGACCCGATAGTAGGCCGTGAAAAAGAAATAGAACGGCTAGCGCAGATATTGAGCCGTCGCAAGAAGAACAATCCCATACTGATAGGTGAGCCCGGAGTGGGTAAATCAGCTATCGTGGAAGGGCTGGCTTTGCGTATTACTCAGAAGAAAGTGTCACGTGTCTTGTTCGACAAACGAGTGATTGCTCTCGATATGGCTTCCGTAGTGGCCGGTACTAAGTACCGTGGACAATTTGAGGAACGTATCAAAGCAATACTAAACGAATTGTCAAAAAATCCGAACATTATATTGTTTATTGACGAGATACACACGATAGTGGGTGCAGGAGGGGCAACCGGTTCGCTGGATGCTGCCAATATGTTGAAACCGGCTTTGGCCCGTGGAGAAATACAATGTATCGGTGCAACTACGCTTGACGAATACCGTAAAAATATAGAAAAAGACGGTGCACTCGAACGCCGTTTCCAGAAAGTAATGGTAGATCCTACTACTGCTGAAGAAACATTGCAGATATTGCATAATATCAAGGAGCGGTACGAAGAGCATCATAATGTCAAATATACGGAAGATGCACTTGCAGCCTGTGTGAAACTGACTGACAGATATATTACGGACCGTAACTTCCCGGATAAGGCTATTGATGCCCTGGACGAGGCGGGTTCTCGTATGCATATCGCAAACATACATGTTCCTAAGGAGATAGAAGATATTGAAAAGGAACTAAAGGATGTTGTGGAACAAAAAGGCGAAGCGGTGAAGGCTCAGAAATATGAGCTGGCAGCCAGTTTCCGCGATACACAACGTCAGCTGATGGCAAAACTGGATACGGCAGAAGCTGAATGGAAAGCTTCATTGAAGGAAAAACCGGAGACTGTAGATGCAGAGATGGTTGCCGAAGTGGTCTCCATGATGTCGGGGGTGCCTGTGCAACGTATCGGTGAATCGGAAGGGGTTAAACTCGTAGGAATGCAGGACAGTCTGAAGGCCTCGGTTGTTGGTCAGGATGAAGCTGTAAATAAGATTGTGAAAGCCATACAGCGCAACCGCATAGGTCTTAAAGACCCTAACCGTCCGATAGGTTCATTTATGTTCCTTGGGCCTACAGGGGTAGGGAAAACCCATCTGGCCAAGATGATCGCCGAGCAATTATTCGACTCCGCCGATGCCCTTATCCGTATCGACATGAGTGAATACATGGAGAAATTCAACGTATCACGCCTGGTCGGAGCACCTCCGGGATATGTAGGATACGAAGAAGGAGGTTTATTGAGTGAGAAAGTACGTCGCAAACCATATTCTGTGGTGTTGCTCGATGAGATAGAGAAAGCTCATCCGGATGTGTATAATATCTTGTTGCAAGTGATGGACGAAGGTCATCTGACCGATAGCATGGGGCGTAAGATAGACTTTAAGAATACGATACTGATAATGACTTCAAATGTCGGTACACGCCAGCTGAAAGATTTTGGTGGAGGTATCGGGTTCAATAAACAATCGGCAGCAAACCGCGAGTATTCGAGAAGTGTACTTCAAAAAGCATTGAACAAGACGTTCTCGCCTGAGTTCCTGAACCGTGTGGATGATATTATTACATTCGACCAGCTAGACAAGTCTTCTATAGAAAAGATCATCGATATAGAACTGAAAGGATTCTATAAACGTATGGCCGAACTTGGTTATACGATCGAACTTACTCAGGAGGCAAAAGATTTCCTAGCCGATAAAGGCTACGATGTTCAATTCGGTGCCCGTCCGTTGAAACGTGCTATCCAAAACTATGTGGAGGATGAAATAGCCGAACTGATACTTTCGGGTGCAGCCAAAGAAGGCAGTACTATATCTTTCGAAGTGGATAAAGAGAAGGATAAGTTGAAAGCTGTGGCTCATGAACTTGCGCAAGCTTAATAGTAAGATCATTATAATAAAAGAGGTGCTGATTGTAAAAGTCAGCGCCTCTTTGCATCTTATCTTAAGACCTTTTAATTAAGGTTTCGTACATGTCTCAGAAGCTCCTCTTTGATAACTGTAATTCCAAGGCTGACAATCTGGTTCGCTTCTATGAAATCCTTATCGTCATCCAGCTTTCGATGCCTGCGAACAAAATCTTCGAGGCTATCGGCATCCGTATATCCCTCAAATATCAAGTTCTTAGCTTGTTTAGCAGCTTTTACTTTCGTTGCGATGCCATTTAATGGGGGAATGAGGCTTAATGTCACCAATGCTTTGTCCAGCAGTTGATAATCGAGGGATATGCCGAAATCTTCGGCTTCAACTACCCGTAGCCATTGCAGGATATTGCCGATACTCTCTTTAGTGACACCTTCGATTGGCTGATAGTTTTTATCATAGATAGCTTCTTTAATATTAGATACAGCCCTGTTAATATCAAATTTCTCTGCTTCGTAGTATTCAGCTGCAGTTTGTTCGTCACAGCCCGTCTGTTCACATATCTCTTTGATTGATTTGGCTTTGAACAGATAGACGCATTTCTCGACATCTCCGTCATTCGCTTTCAATAGCAGCAAGGCTTCATGCATCGGTACAGGGACTATTTTCCGTAATTCTTTTATTTTATTGGTCATTGCTTATTCTTTTTTAAACAAAATGTAGTTATCATAGATTGATAACCGACTGATTTACTATCTCCCTATAGATTAGGTTCTGATTCAGGATATAATCATTTCCAATCATAAATAGTTGTTCGCGAGCCCGTGTAAGGGCTACATTCAGTTTGCGGTCTACAGTGCCCTCGCGGTTCAGGTTACTAAAAAACCTCAATTGATATGGCTTGTTGAAACAAAAAGAAAGAATGATGATATCCCGCTGACTACCCTGATAGCGTTCTACGGTATCTACCATAATATTGTTTAGTCCCGGAATTTCTGTTTCTTCCAGTTTCTGTTTTATCAGGGCAATCTGATTACGGTAGGGAGTTATCACGCCTATGGTTTTCCGGGCATCAAAAGCCATGTTATTAACTCTGTAAATCTCAAGTATTGCTTTTATTAAAGAAATAACAACATCTGCTTCCTGTTTGTTCAGCTTATCCGAATTGTTTGTGTTGTCTGTTTGCCTGACAGGGATGAATGCTGTCCGTTTTGTTGCAATTAATGATTGTAATTTATCTGATCTGTCGTATGTTTGATATATTAAAGGCTTACATTGCCTGTCAGTAGCTACATTTAGCATATTGTCATAGAAGCTGGCATTGACAAGGGACGCAATATCTTCATGCATCCGTCCGTGATAGGTCAAAGTATCATATGCATGTGCCCAACCTTGTTTTTGACAGACGTGAAACAGTCGCTCAAATAAAGATTCACGGCAATCGGATAATTCAATGTCATTTAATATGGTCTCTTTTACCTTCGATTTGTTTTCATCCTGCAAAGTGATTGTAGACAATTGTTTATGATCTCCTATCATGATGAACTTGTCGAATAGAGGTAAAAGCCCGATAATCTGTGGTTCCAGTATTTGAGATGCCTCGTCTATGATAGCAACATTGAACTTTTTCAAGTCAAATAATTCGGGTTTTCCTGTAATGGAAGCAAGGGTGCCGACAAAAATACGAGTACGGTCTATGGTTTGGATCAGCTCTTTTCTACTGTCTGCCTGATGGGAGATATTTTGCAGCAGGCGATGACGATAACCTTCACCGCACGAGAGTTCCGCACCTATACGGATATATCTGTCACACTCGTCTTCACTTTTGCCGAATGCCTGACAGATGGAGGCGCATAATTCATCCACGGCACGGTTGGTATATGCCATTACGAGGATATTTGTATCCTTCCCGGCAGAGAAACGCTCTATAAGTTGCCGGGCAAAGATGGATGTTTTACCTGTTCCCGGAGGCCCTACAATAAGGAAGTAATCTTCGGCTGCTAAGGCTTTATCTATGATATTCTCCTGTTTTTCCTCTTTTGTGGCGTCTGTCTTTAATGTATACAGTGCGGATAAGGCCGGCTTTCGTAAGCCAAGCAATAGTTCTTTTTTGTCATCAGGAGCAGACAGAAAAGCAAACAGGCTCTTGTACATTGTATTGTAGCTATGGTCTAGTTTATCATGCTCCACAGCCCAATATTTGTAACGGGAGAAAAAATCGTGGTTTCGCTGTTTATATCTGAATCGCAGAATGACATGGTACGAGGAAATTTCTACTACTGTGCCTTTCAGTATCTGGTTTGTCAGTACCGATTCTTCACTTTTCTGGCGGGGGTAAAGAATACATATTTCTCCCTCCCGGAAATTGACACAATCATCTTTGTCCCTTTTGAAGCGGATAATCATATCCCGGCCGGAATCGTCGATATCTTCTATTTCAAGATTGGCGATCAGGTCTAAAGCTTCCTGCCGTTCTTCAAACGAAGTATTCCATAAGGCAGATACACTCATTGATGTATTATAGCCTTCGTCCCCTGTCTTTTGAAGGTATAGTTCTCTGGTGATAAAACTGATGTAGCGATAGAAATATGCTCTCTCTAATGGGGTAGCCTTATCTATTACTTTTTCTGACTCTGCCAACTTGTCTATAAAAAACTGGGGTACACGTCCGTAATTATTCAGATTAAAGAGATTTCGGAATACTTTCTCTACGTATTGCATGTCGCCGATATATAAATCATGCTCGGTAGCTACAATGAGATTCCGTACATTTATAATATCTTTTTCTAATTGCTGGTAAATCGCAGCAAAGCGGATGTTCTCTCCTGCATTTTCAGCCGAGGAATAAAGAATAGTAGGGTATATATGGCGTGCATCTTTTTCGAATACGCTTTGTATCATGAGGCGGTAAACGGCTGTCTGCGTCTCGTGATTGGGTGCTATCTTGGTCACGTCTTCGCGAGGATAAGGAGGTTTACCCGATTTCAGTTCGATTATGCGATCTATACCCGTTTTGTCATTTGATAGCTGAAGTAAATCGAGCCGTCCCTGAAACCCGTATTTCTCACAAAAGAAAGATGGCTCAAGCGTACAGGATGCCACATCGAATCCGTTTGCAGGCATATCGTTCAACACCACACGCTTTATGTTTTCGAACTGGCTCCGGGCTTTCGCCATAAATTCTTTGAAAGCAGCATTGTCACTAATCTCTTTACATGCCGCATATTCGAATGGCATGGAGCGGAACGATTTCATGAATACTTCTTCGAATGGCAGACTATCGGCATCCCCGGCATAAATGAGTTCATCCAAAAAGAAGTTGGCAAGATTTCCCAATAATATGTAATGGGTATTTACATTGGGCTCGAATTTACGGCGGAAGTAGTGCAGATATGAACTGCCGTATGATTGAAAGCATTCTGCCATTGCCGAAGCATCTATCAGATAATCGGGTTCCAGTACAAACATTTTAGGGATGTAGAACCCCGCATCGTCTACTTTTACGTCAATAAGGTTGAGTTGCGCACCAATCCAAAGGCGCTCAATGGTTTCATTGAATATATTATTAACGGGAGAGACGTTATATCTCACTTTTAAGCTCTGACCAATAAGAATTTCGGACTGACAGATAAGAAGTTCGTTTTCGGTATCTATTTCCAATACTTGTACGCGTATCTTATTCGATAAATCCTGAGGCACAGGTTCAAAATCAAAAACAGTATCTTCTACATAGTTGAAATTCTGTTTCTCGCCCTCGATATATAAAAGGAAATTTTCCAGGCCTTCCTTTGCCTGCTGGTACTGGCCGGGAGATACCAGATTCTTATCGTTTCGCAGCAGGTAGGATGCTTTTATGCGTATATTCTGCAACTGCCATTCCAGCGATTTTGGCAGTTCATATTTTTGCCCGATAAAGACAAGGCGTGAAAATAAAGAGGGAAACTGCAAAGATTCACCGGCGGTGATATCTTTGCAGCCTCTCTCAAGCACCCGTTTCAGACGGATATATTTATTTCTTAATGATAGGTCGGAGCTATCTATTTGTTGTATTTCGGAGAAATAGTCAGATTGTATAAAGATATGTTCTGACATATGCTCATTAGTATCTGACTTCGAAATCGAAATCATTTCTAGCTTCAAAGTCGAAAAAGGTCGGTTGAAATATGTCTAATAGTTCGCCTTCAATGTAAAATCGAAGTTGCCCTCTGCGAGATAAGTTATATGCCATATCGGCCATAAAGCCTTTTAGTAGATAATAGTCTTCATCTATTACTAGTGCTTCTACACTTCCATTATCCATAACAACTACTCTCATTCTTAGCGCACAGTTATTTACGCCATCGGCTTTCAATCTGATATTTATGCGATCACCGGGTCTGAATAGCTCCCCGTAGAAAAGAAAAATTTCGGAACTATAAGGTTCTACACTGACAATATCTAATCTACGAGCATCTATACCTCTAATATCTTCAGCTCGCAAATCGTACCAAAAACTAAACCCACCATGACTATCTGTGTATATAGGTTCTTCGTCAAATTCTGTGGATAAATTTAGTGTGCCACGCTTCCACTCGTAACGATCGCTTTCACATGACGAGAAAGAAATCAACGCTACAATAGAAAAGAGGATCGCAATAAAAATATTCTTCTTCATGTTTTTTAAGTTTTATGTTACAAAGGTAAATTAAATTTATCTAATATTATATATGACTAAAGAAATCCCGTTTTGTAACATCGGGAATCCTAGTTATAGAAAAATTTTATAATAGGTAAACACTTATTTATTGAAAAGGTTTGGTTATCTTTGCCTCGAAATCTTAGGGGTGCCTTAAAATTACAGGCTGAGATCACACCCATTAAACCTGATCCGGGTAATGCCGGCGTAGGGAAAGAAGATGCTATTGCGCACGTGCATATTCTTAAATTCCGGGAAATCATCTTATTAAACCCCTTTTTTGTTTAACGTCAAAGTATGAAACAATAATGATTGTCTTATGCTTATAAAAATTTTGTATGTAAATGAAAAAGGTATTTTTAGCTTTTGCTGCTTTTGTAATAAGTGGAGCAGGGGCTGTTTATTCTCAACAGCAGGCGGATAGCCTTAAACTCATAAAACTGGAGGAGGTCGTCGTATCTGCGACCCGGGTAAGCCGGGGAGCACCCATCTCGTATTCAGATTTGGGAGAAGTGGAAATTAAAAAGGATAATGCCGCAAAGAACATTCCTTTTATATTGCAATCCTTACCATCGGTAGTTTCATATACCGAAGGAGGAACAGCCGTAGGAAACACGGCACTTCGTATCAGAGGTACGGATGCAAGCCGTATAAATGTGACATTGAACGGTATGCCGCTAAATAATCCGGAAAGTCAGGAGGTGTATTGGGTTAATTTACCTGACCTATCCAACTCATTGCAGAGTATGCAGGTGCAGCGGGGAGTGGGTACATCGACAAACGGCACGGCCTCTTTTGGAGCCAGCATCTCGATGCAGACAGCCGGAGGAAAGGGAAATAAAGCATATGCCGACCTGTCATCTGCCTATGGGCAATACAATACTTTATTGCTGACAGGCGCAGCCGGAACAGGTATCATGAAAAGTGGCCTGTCGCTCGATGCCCGCTATTCATATATCAAGAGTGACGGATATATACGGAACGGAAAAGTAGACCACAAGAATATATATGCGGCATTGTCGCACTATTCCGATAAACAATTGATTCGTCTTATTTATATGAATGGTATCCAACATACGGGTATTACGTGGGAAGGCATAAGTCCTGAAATGATAAAAATTAACAGGCGCTATAATCCTGCCGGAGAATATAAAGATGATAATGGCAGAACCCAATATTATGATAACGAAACGGATAACTATTATTCCAATATAGGACAATTGATTTATACCCGTTATCTGACAAACAGGCTGACACTGAATGTAAACCTGAGTTATAATAATGGTTACGGCTATTACGAGAATTATAAAGTAGATGAGGATTTTGCTGATTACGGACTAGGTAAACAAATTGTAGGAGGGACGACCTATGAGAGTTCGGATCTTACATTGCGTAAACTGATGCAAAATGACTTTTATGTAGGCGGGTTCAATCTGGATTATAAAGCTGGTAAGTTGGGCATTACGGCCGGAGCAATGTACAGCTATTATGATGGATCGCATTACGGTAAACTATTGTGGGTAAAGCATAATGAGAATATCCCGGAAGGGTATAACTGGAATCGGAATACAGCCGTAAAACAGGACATGAACGCCTTTCTTAAAATGGAATACCGTCCGGTAGATAACCTGTCGCTATTTGCGGAGGTCCAGGAACGCTATATAGATTATCGCATGAATGGATTGGACGATGATCTGATGGATTTGACCAATAAGAATTATTATAACTTTATAAATCCGAAAGGAGGTCTTTCATTCCGGTTCAGTAACTATAATGAGATTTACGGATCATTCGGGATTTCTAACAGGGAACCATTACGCGCAGACCTGAAAGAATCTCTGAAAGGCGGAGGTTCGCGAAGTATTGCTCCCGAAAAGCTATATGATTATGAGTTGGGTTATAAGTATGCTAATTCAATGGTTTCATTCAGAGCCAATTTCTATTATATGGATTATAAAGACCAGTTGGTACAAACCGGTAAACTGAATGATATCGGTTATAAATTGCAGGAAAATGTACCGGACAGTTACCGTACAGGTATAGAACTATCATTGGCTTATACCCCTACCGAATGGTTGCGCCTGGATGGGAACCTGACATTGAGCCGCAATAAGATAAAGAACTATACGGTTTATTACGATCTGTATGATAATCAGAATGACTGGAATCAGGTAGGACAAGTTTCGGAATTCCATAAATCGACTGATATTTCATTCTCTCCGAATACGGTGGGTAGCCTCGGCGTTACATTTAAACCATTCGAGAAAGAAGATTTTACGCTGTCTTTTATCAATAAGTATGTTGGTCGTATGTATTATGATAACACCTCGAATGCCGAGAATCGTTTGTCAGATTATTTTATAACCGATATGGTGGCTTCATATACACTGGATGCCCATAAAATAGGTAAATTTGATTTTCAGTTCTTTATCAATAATTTGGCAAGTATCAAATATAGTGCGAATGCATGGGTATATACTGCCCGTTTCGAAGATGGGAGCGAATCGGTTGACCGTGGTTTATATCCACAGGCAGGAGCGAACCTGATGGGGAAAATACGATACCGTTTCTGATAGAAATATTAGTTACAAGTTACGAGTTACAAGTAACCGTGTATTTGCAACTCGTAACTTGTATTTTATAACTCGTAACTGCCCAAAGGGCGAAGTAACCCGTAACTTTATGATGGATTTAATTCTTTCTTTTATAGAAAATAACTGGGTAAGTATAACCGGCGCAATTATAGGGCTGGTTTTCCTGTATTTGGAATACAAAGCTAATGTATGGATGTGGGCTGCAAGTATCGTTATGGCCGCATTCTATATCTATATATTCTATAAAACAGAGTTGTATGCCAGCATGGGAATTTATATCTATTTCTTTCTGGCTTCTGTCTACGGCTGGATAGTATGGATCATGCGTAACAGGGACAAAGATTCGGGAGCGGAGATTATTACCCATGTCGGGAGGCGGTTCATTGTTCCCGTTATTTTAGGAGTGATAATTATCTCGTTGTTGATTTATTTCATTCTGATACAATTTAGTCACAATCAGTCTTTTATTACTATCGGTGATGCCGTTACCACATCGCTCAATATTGTCGCATTGTGGATGATCTCCCGTAAGTGGGCCGAGCAGTGGTTGCTCGTAATACCGGCTAACGCAGTATCTAGTATATTGTTATTCATACAACAAGATGTTATGTCGGGAATATTGTTTTTCATCTTCTTTGTGGTATCTATTTTCGGATATACTAATTGGAGAAGAATGATTACCAGTTAATTAAGTATCTAAAAATAAGCTAAAGGAAATATATAAAATCAATATTTTTCTCAATAATAGATTATTCCTATTATCTTTACAATTTCAAATTGTAGGCAAAGCATTAAATGAAGATTTTCCAAATCATAACAGTTTCAGAATATGGGGGAGCGCAGACGATTGTGGCAAATCTTGTTAAAACTTTGAGTTCCGAACACGAACTGTTTGTTTTATATGGAGGCGATGGCGAAGCATGGAACGCTTTAGGAAATAATTTTACAAAAATAAAATTAAACAATCACCGCAAAGAGGTATCAATAAGAGATATCGGTCTGCTCCTCAAACTTTATTATTATAGATTCAAATATAATCCTGATGTCGTACACCTTCATTCTTCGAAGATGGGTGTATTGGGACGTATTGTTTTCAGCCGTAAAAAAACAGTATATACGGTTCATGGATTCGATTCGATACGGAAAGCTTTTAAGCGTTTTCTGATTGTAGAACGTTTTCTCAAAAACAGCGCGTATAAAATAATAGGGGTCAGCCAATACGATGTGGACAGTATGCGTGAGGAAGGTATCTATAAGAATGTGGAATGTATATACAATGGAGTTACGGACCAGTATCTGGAGCAGGTGGAAATAAAGGACCGGATTACAACAGAACTGGACAAACTGCAATTGTCATACTCCAAAACCGTAATGTGCATATCCCGTATCTCAAAACAGAAGAAATTCGACCTTTTCCTTGATATAGCAAAACGAATGCCGCAATATGCATTTGTGTGGATTGGAAATAAAAAAGAAGTACATAATGTACCTTCCAATGTTTTCTGTTTAGGAGAGGCCCATCTGGCATGCTCCTACCTGAAATATGCAGATTTGTTTATACTTCCGTCTAATTACGAGGGCTTACCTATGTCTTTATTGGAAGCTTTGGCATTCGGAGTCCCGGTGGTTGCTTCAGCGGTTGGTGGCATAACTGAGGTACTCGACGGACAAAATGGTTTTGCTGTAAACAATGATATAAATCTGTTTACAGAGAAGATAGAATACATCCTTTCGGATGAAAATATAAAAAAAAGCATGTCAATACATGCAAGACAATCATATCTTGCTAACTTTACAATCGAAAAAATGGTAGACGGATATAAATCCGTCTTTAACGCAATCGTTGCAAATAAAAAATGAACAAGCCTCTGGTTTCAGTATTGATGCCTTGTTACAATGTGGAAAAGTATCTGGAAGAATCGATGGACTCGCTTCTGAATCAAACATATACAGATTTACAGATTGTAGCCATAAATGATTGTTCTACGGATAATACAGGCCGGATACTGCAAGAACTGGCCCGAAAAGACCCGCGTATAACAATTATAGAAAATGAGGAGAACCTGAAGCTTATAAAAACGTTGAATAAAGGAATCGGTTTCTGTAAAGGCGAATATATCGCCCGTATGGATGCGGATGATATAGCTTTGCCTACCCGTATAGAGAAAGAGGTTGCATTTCTGGAGAGAAATAAAGAACATGATATTGTCAGTACGCTTTTTTATGCTTTCAGAACAGAGAATCCCGGGAAACGGGATTTGCACCATAGTCCCCTGCAAAATGAGGAATTAAGAGCCTACCTGTTATTTAAATCCGGTATTTGCCATCCGGCTGTAATGATGCGCAAACGTGTATTTACTGAATTAGGACTGAGCTTTGAAGCAGAGTACCTTCATGTCGAAGATTATGCATTATGGTCTAAGGCTATATATAAAACAAAACTTGCTAATATTGGGGAACCGCTTCTTTTGTATCGTGTTCACCAACACCAGGTGTCGTCGCTGAATGAAGAGCTACAAACTGATAATAAGAAAAAGGTATTTAAGATTCATTGCAGGCATTTGGGTCTGCCCATGGACGATGATTTTCTGGAAATATATGCATCGGTCGCAGAATGTGTACCTTTACATTCATCTTTTAAGTATTTGGCTCAGTGTGAAGAGCTTATGCTTTCATTGATTCGGATAAACAGGGATAAACCATTTTGTGATGCAGCCTATCTTGAGCATATGTTATCAGTTCACTGGCTCCGGTTATGTGCCAATTCGCGTCTAGGATTGAAAGTCCTGCGCAGGCTGAAAGAGTCTCCTTTGTATAAGGAAGAGAATTATACATCAAGAGATTTTGCTATTCTTTACACAAAGTGTACTTTTAAACTCAAATATAAAAAATCGCTTATTTACAAACTTGTATTCAGGTAATATATGGCCAAGTTAAAAGAGATTATACCGATGTTTCTGCCGTTGATATTGACGTTTTACTTCATATATCCGCAGGCACTTGACATACGGGGTTCTTCCTTTATTCTCTTATCGGGAGTTTTGGGACTGGGGCTATACACTTATCATAACTTTCCATTTAGGGAAGTGATATATGTAATGGCCGGTTTACTTGTAATGCTTTTTATATTTTACACTTCCGGGTGGTTGAACGATACGAATGACCCTTATACATTTGGTTATATCAGAAGCCAGATAGCATGGTTCTTCTCGGCATATCTGGTTATTTTTTCTATATATAAGATACATAAGAAACCCTCGTTTAATATAGTTCTCCTGTATATTGCAGCAGCTATAGGGTTGCAGGCACTAATCACCTTTGGAATGAATCAGAGCGAGGCTATACATGATTTCTTCTTTTCGATACAGATGCAGGCTGAATATACAGAAGATGTAATGGACGTAGGAGGAAGCCAACGGCTGATGGGATATGGTATCGCCTTCTTTGGAGCAGGTGTTATAAGCGGTATCGGACTTATTGTAATTTCTTATCTGTTAATGAGGCTGAAACTGAACAATAAAGGTTTTATCGCATTGATATTACTATATGTCTTTACATTCTATATCGGTTTGTTTATGGCACGTACAACAGTAATCGGTGCGGCTGTAGGGCTGGTGGTAATAGGCATATTGTATTTTTGGGATAATAAGTCGGTAAAAAAACAGGCGAGAATCTTTTTCATATCGTCCATCTTTATGATGGCCGGCGGATATGTTTTTGCTATGTTTTATTTTCCTCATTTCTCCGATTGGGCATTTGAGTTGTTTACCAACTTTATAAGGACAGGCAAACTGGAAACCCGCTCATCTAACGGATTGGAACAAATGTTTCTAATTCCGAAAGATCTGGATACTCTAATTTTTGGTTCCGGGAGGATGTCTTTTTTTGGAACAGATGTCGGATACTCACGTATGCTCTTTTGGATAGGGATTCCCGGCACTATTTATTTTTATTGTTTTGCTATGTTGGTGGCCCGGCTTTATTTAACTAAAGATTGGGCGGTAAATCTGATGTCGGCAGCTATAATTATCTACTCTTTAGGGTTAAATGTGAAGGGTTGGGTCGATTTAAATCTGATTATATACTTATTCTTCTTTTATTTCATGTTCTATAAATACTATATCTATATACCAAGCCGGAATATAGGAATGAGGACTTTGGTTAGTTACAAAAATGAAAAGAAGCGGAGAAATAGGGAATCAACCATATGATGAGTAAGTGAAAGTTTTTAATAAAATATTATTCAGAGGCAACTAAACTACGGTAGTTATACATAAAAAATAATAAATAAGTCAAAGATCTTAAATAAAAAAATAATGAAAGAGTGTATTATTCTGGCAGGAGGTTTTGGCACTCGTTTACAGTCGGTTGTGAACGATGTTCCTAAATGTATGGCAGAAGTCGCCGGAAAACCGTTTTTACAATACTTATTTGATTATGCAGCTAATGAAGGATTCAATCACATAATCCTTTCATTGGGCTATAAGTCTGATATTGTTATCAACTGGCTTAGAACTCAAAACAGACCTTTCGGAATTTCATATGTAGTAGAACAATATCCTTTAGGTACAGGTGGAGCTATAAAGTTAGCATTCGAAAAAGTAAAAGGGACAGAAGCTTTTGTTATAAACGGTGATACCTTTTTTGATATAGATTCGGAATCATTACTGGAGTTCCACAGGGCAAAGGAATCGGATATATCAGTAGCCCTTAAACCTATGCTGGATTTTGACAGGTACGGCTCTGTAGAATTGGATGATGAAAAACGTATTATATGCTTTAATGAAAAGGAATATAAAAAAGAAGGATTGATTAACGGGGGGGTATATATAGTCACAAAAAAACTATTTTCCAAGTTATCCCTACCTGAAAAATTCTCTTTTGAAAAAGATATAATGGAGTCACATATTCGCAATATAAATATTTATGGCTATCAGCAGGATAATTACTTTATAGATATAGGGATACCTTCCGATTTTGAAAAAGCGAATGCGGATTTTCTTGAAAAATAGAAGACGTGAATAAAAAGATGAGTAATTTGAAGAAATACAAATATCTTTTCTTAGACAGAGATGGCGTAATCAATGTGGAACGTCCAGGTGATTATGTAAAAAATACATCTGAATTTGTCTTCGAAAAAGATTCATTAAAGGCAATAGCGTTACTATCTCAGGTTTTTGATTATATATTTGTTGTAACAAACCAAAGAGGAGTGGGGCGGAATATAATGTCCCTGTCCGATCTTGAGCATGTACATAATTATATGATACATGAGATAGAAAAAGCCGGAGGTTATATTACCCATATATACTTCTGTACCGATTTGGATTCTGCAGCTATAAACCGGAAACCCAATATAGGTATGGCATTTCAGGTTCAGCGGGATTATCCTGAGGTTGATTTTGCCCGGTCAATAATGGTAGGCAACAGCAAATCAGATATTGAGTTTGGTAATAAGCTGGAGATGTTGACTGTGCTGGTTGGTGATAAATATAAAAAAGAACATAAAATATATCAGGCTGTAAATGCTTATTACGAAAATCTGTATAAGTTTGCAGTTAATTTTACAAAATAAAAAAATCCGGCTATGATTATAAGAAGTAAAGCGCCTTTCAGACTGGGATTGGCAGGTGGAGGAACGGATGTTTCTCCATATTCGGATCTGTATGGGGGCTGCATACTGAATGCTACTATCAGTTTGTATGCATATGCCAATATAGAACCACGCGCCGATAACAAAATTGTATTCCGTATACCTCAGAATGATGAAGAATATATATTCGATGCTGCTTTGGAACTTCCCATATTGAATGACAAATCGGATTTGATGAAAGGTATTTACAATAGGGTGGTGAAAGATTTCATACACAAACCGTTATCTTTTACACTTACATGTGCTCTGGAGGTTCCTTTTGGCTCGGGATTGGGAACATCTTCAACATTGGCCGTCGCCATATTAGGGGCATATGCGGAATGGCTTACACTACCTTTAGGTGAATATGATCTGGCCTATCTGGCCTATCTTATCGAACGTGCCGACCTGAAACAAGCCGGAGGAAAGCAGGACCAGTATGCTGCGGCATTCGGAGGATTTAACTTTATGGAGTTTTACTCTGATGATAAAGTTATTGTAAATCCGTTGCGTATCCGCAATGAGACAATAAATGAATTGTCAAACAATATGCTGCTGTACTATACCAATACAGGCCGTAATTCGGGTGATATAATAGAAAAGCAGCAGAAGAACGTCAAAGAACAAAAGTCAAAGTCTATTGAGGCAATGCACCAGATAAAGAACCAGGCATATGAAATAAAAGAAGCCGTTCTTAAAAATAATCTTGACGAAATAGGACATATCCTGCATCGCGGGTGGACATATAAAAAGGAAATGGCAGACGGTATATCAACTCCATTATTCGAAGAAATATACAATACAGCAATAAATGCAGGCTCGTCAGGAGGAAAGATCTCGGGAGCCGGAGGTGGCGGATATGTGTTTTTCTATTGTCCGGGCAATACACGGTTTGCAGTGTCTAAGGCTTTAGAAAGCCTGGGAGGAAGGATACAGCAGTATTCTTTTACTAAAAAAGGGTTGGAAACCTGGCATATAAGATAAACGGGATGAAGTTGGCTCTCCTTATACGTGTTTACGACAGAATCGAGGATTTGAAATACAATCTTCAGATTATCTCCGATACCTGGAAAGAGAATGATTATTATATTATAGTTGTCAGTAACGGAAAGAAAAACGGGTACGAGATTTTACCCGGGTCAGTCCCTTGTATAGATAAGCTGGTAATCCTCGGAGAAAATGCAGGGCACAGGAAAGGCAACTCCCAGCTGCTGATGGAAGGGGCGAAATATATTCCCGACGACTGTAAATATACGTTGATACTGGAGGCTGATACATGGGTTTACGGAGATAGTATTCAGTCTAAATATACGAAACTACTGTCAGAGAAGGCAGATACCGTGTGGGCCAGCGCCGACTGGTATGATAAGTATTATGCCCTGGCTACAGACTTTGCAATTATTAAAACGGAATATATAAAAAATAACCCCGGAATATTTGATTTTGAGCTTTTTCCGGAGTGTCATATCACAAACTTTTTACGAGATACGAATGTCAGATTCATGTGGATAAAAGAGAATATGCCGGTACATGTACCCAGTTATATTCGTTATAGCTATCCTTATGTACCCAATATAAAAGAAGGGCGTTTTTATGTATTCCCGAAATCCAGGACAGTGACTCACCATATCGAGTTTCTGAAAGATGGAATGGAACAAAAGAAGCGTTATTTTAATATTGTGGCCGGCACAGATTACTTTCCTCAGGTGAAATCCGGAAATAAGGCGTGGAACCGCTTTAAAATGAACTTCTGGATAGGACTGAGCAAATGTTTTGTAAAACGTAGCTGGTATAGTAAAAAAACATATAAAGTAATAGAGTAAAGCGATTTTTCAGATTTATGATATTTTCGACATATATATTCACTTTTGTCTTTTTGCCGGTAGTATTGATTCTTTATTTCGGCATATCGCGCTATGTATCACGAAAAGTACAACATTTACTTCTGATATTCGCTTCATTGGTTTTTTACGGATACAACCATATTTCTTATGTATGGCTGATACTTATTTCGATATCTGTCAATTATATAATGGCAACAGGAGTGCAGAATGCGACAAGACTTCTTTTTAGGAAGATCTGTTTTGTTACCGGAGTTCTGTTTAATGTTTGTTTACTGGGATATTATAAGTATTATAATTTCTTTGTGGATAATATCAATACCCTATTTGATACTCATTTTGTTCTCAGGCAGATCATATTACCGCTGGGGATCAGCTTCTTTACCTTCCAGCAGATAGCCTACCTGATAAGTGTAAATAAGAAGCAGGAAAAAGTGCCCGGAGTACTGGATTATGTTCTTTTTATCACCTTTTTTCCACAGTTGGTAGCGGGCCCTATTGTCTTTTCTCAGGATGTAATGACTCAATATCAGGATGACAAGAACCGTTTCTTCAATACAGATAATTTTGTACAGGGCCTTTTCATATTTATCATTGGTCTTTTCAAGAAAGCCGTGGTAGCCGATACGCTGAACATCTTTTCCTCGAATGCTTTTTTTGACCCCGGTTCTTTATCTTTCGGAGCGGCATGGCTCGGTTCTCTGGCTTATACATTCCAGTTATTCTTCGATTTCAGCGGTTATTCCGATATGGCGATAGGCCTGGGTAAGATGTTCAATATTAACCTGCCTGTGAACTTCTATTCACCCTATAAGTCGAAAAGTATTACCGAGTTCTGGAAACGGTGGCATATAACTCTGGGGCGATCTTTGTTTGTCCTTATTTACATCCCGCTCGGAGGTAACAGGAAAGGATATGCCCGTACCTGCTTCAACCTTTTTGCGGTGTTCTTTGTGAGCGGACTCTGGCACGGAGCAGCATGGACGTTTGTGTTATGGGGCTCGTTACACGGGCTTGTCCGTGTATTTGAGAAGATATTTGACAAGCAACTGGATAAAGTCCCTGACCTGGTAAGGATTTTCTTTACATTTCTGTTTGTAAGTTCCGCACTGGTATTGTTCCGTTCATTGACAGTAAATGATGCATTGATAATGCTGAAAACGATGTACATCCCCGATGTAATTTCGTTTAACGAAATCTCACACCTGGCATTCAATACTACGTTGGCTTATCCGGACATGATGCAGTCGATATTTGTAGTTGGAATTCTTCTGATAGTGTCTTATTTTGTATTCCTGTTCCCGAAAAACAGTATCGATTTGTATAATGAATTCAAACCGAAACCGAAAATCGCTATAATGTCGGCAGTTATGTTTTCGATAGCTGTAATCCATTTTTCTAAAGTAGGAGCTTTTATCTATTTTAATTTTTAGCAAATTATGGATATATCAGGTAAGAAATATACATCTAAAGGCTTTCTGACGGTATTTAGCATATCGGCAGTCACCTTGCTGTTCATTATCGGGCTGACTTGCTATGTCGTCGATCCGTTTCTGCAATTCAGGGTAGATCCGAAATCCCGCTATATATTGAATCCCCGTTTTGTAAATGGAGGACTGGCTAAGAATTATGAATACAATACCGCACTTATAGGTTCGTCGATGGTACAGAGTTTCGATATATCTACTTTGCGTAATACTTATCAGGGGATGAAACCTGTGAAGTTATCCTCCGGAGGAATGAATCTGGCAGAAATGGAGCTATTGTATTCAATAGTGCAGGAGAAGGGGGTGAAAAACATCATAATGAATGTAGATATGCCGTTTTTCAATCAGGCCGGGTTTGTATCCCGTTATCCGGGTTATCTTTATGAAGACGGCTTCATGAATAAGCTACAATACTTGTATAGTTATGAAGCCCAGATACAATATATTCCCGCAAATTTAGGGTTGGAACTGTATTTTAAAATTAAAGACGGTAATCTGCCGGATGTATATAAGATGAAAACAAATATTGACCAGATAGGTACTGAAAGCTATGCCAAGACCTACAGCGCCGAATTTGTAAAGAACTACTATCTGGCAGGAAACAGTGTATTATACCAGCATGTGGAACATATGGAGGAACGGATGGACAATAGCCTCACTTCCTTTATTGCCAAGCTGGAAATAGATAAACACAAGGATGTGGATTACACATTTATGTTCCCGTCCTATTCGGCCCTGTACTGGTATCATACACGCAAGCATGATTATTATAGCCAGTTTCTTGGTTTTGCGGCTAAGTTTATCCGGATGGTGGAGAAGTACGATAATGTAAGGGTCGTTTCTTTTCTCGACAGGAATGAGATTACAGATCTGAACTATTATGGGGATGTTACCCATTTTAGCCCTGCTTTGGGCGATACCATAATGACTAATATGTTTAACCCTAAGTATGAAATAAATTCTTCGAATGTGGATGCAATGACACAGCGGGTGGATAGTCTTGTGGATGCATTTATTGAAAAAAATAAAGACTGGTTACCTAAATAAAATTTAAACAGACTCTTATATGTTCGTTGTAAACGGGAGATTTCTTACTCAAAAGGCCACAGGCGTTCACCGCTATGCATTCGAGATATGTAATAAACTGCACGAGATGGGTGTGGATTTTCATGTGTCCATTCCGCAGGAAATACAGCCCGATTACAAGTTCAGTTTTAGAGCGGTAAAGTGCGGTTCGCTGAAAACTCATTTGTGGGAACAAGTCTCATTGCCCCGCTATCTGAAGAGTATCGGCAGCCCGTTGCTTATCAGTTTCACCGGATGCGGTCCCTTGTCCTATGATAATCAGATAATGACTATCCATGATGTATCGCATGAGCGTTACCCCGAATGGTTCTCGAAGAATTATTACCGTTTTTATCATTTTATGATGCCCCGTATAGGCAAAAAAGCGCACGCGGTACTCACAGTGAGTGAGTTTTCTAAAAATGAGATTGTGGATACACTGGGGATAGATGCGGCTAAAATACATGTGATACATAGCAATGTGCCGTTTCATAATAAACCTGCACGGGAAGAAATATTGAATTATAAGCCTGACCCGGACAGCGAAAAATATATAATTGCAGTATCATCCATGGACCCCCGTAAAAATTTCAGTCGTTTGGTGGAAGCATTCGATAAGATAGACAATAAATCGGTAAAGCTATATATCATCGGCATGTCCTTCAAGGCATTCAATACTCCTGATCTAAAAAAACTAATAGGAGAGAATGTGCATCTGCCGGGATATATCCCTGACAATCAGCTCCAAGAAATGTATCAGGATGCATTGCTGTCCGTCTACCCGTCTTTATACGAGGGGTTCGGACTACCGCCATTGGAATCCATGACTTATGGTTGTCCTGCAATCTGCTCCGATATTCCCGCTTTGCGTGAGGTTAGCGGGGATGCTGCTTTATATGTAGACCCATATGATGTGAAAGATATGACAGCTAAAATAAACCAATTGCTGAAAGACCGGGACTTAAGGGAGCAACTTCGCCTTAAAGGTCTGGAACAGATAAAAAAATATTCGTGGGATGAATCCGCCCGGCAGGTTTATGACCTTGCGCAGAAATATATATAAAAAGCTTAGATAGAAAAGATAAGGAGGGTGTGTCAAAAGCAGTTTTTACTTTCTATTTACATACGCTACGCTCCTGTGACCGTTGGTTGTCATGTTGAACGGAGTGAAACATCTCGTGCCAGGAGGGTCGAGATTCTTCATTACATTCAGAATGACAAAGAGGGTAATAATTTGATAGTACAGTTTTACTTTTGACACACCCTCTTTGTTATGTTTATATTTCTGGTTTATCTATATAGTGAGCTTAACGGCTTGCCGTTCTTTGAAAGATTGAATGAGGATTTAAAGATTCAAGATTTAAAAATTTGAAATGTATAAAAGCTGTAACTTTTGTTACCTTTTAACAAGTAGTAAGTTATAAGTAAAGAGGTACGAGTAGACGAGGTACGAGATACAAGTTGTTAACTGTTCACTGAAAAAAGTGTTACCTTTGTTACCTTTTTGCGCTTTAGCGTCTCTGCATGAAATACTGTTAACTGATAACTGTTGACTGATACATGTGTTACCTTTGTTACCTTTTAACTAAATATAGTTGAGAATATGAAATTAGAATAAAGTGTCAGTAGTGAGACAAAAAACAAATCTGAACTTACAGGAATTATTAATTTTCATTCTTAGTTATTAATTACTTTCTGTTACTATTTCCACTCAAAATTTACATTATGATTATTACAGTAAACCCTAGCTGTGAACAAAATAGAATATACGAAAAAATATGTTCACGGATTAACTAATCATTTTACTTTTTAATCAAAAACGCATTCCATTTCTTTTGAAAATCCCTTTATTTAATCTATTTTTGCATGACAATAGAAAAAAGCAATTGCATATGGTTA
>Ga0153940_1000449_pt1 | contig 21776 bp, 19 predicted proteins | sample TSNJ024MetaG_FD_104736 | JGI IMG/M metagenome (GOLD analysis project Ga0153940, IMG submission 104736) | Attine ant fungus gardens microbial communities from New Jersey, USA - TSNJ024 MetaG | ecosystem: Host-associated > Fungi > Mycelium > Unclassified | place: USA: New Jersey, Brendan T. Byrne...
AGAACCCGCACCAACACGCGCTCAACTGTCCAAATCAGCAGAACCCTTCCGCCAAACCGCAAACATCACAACACGCCATACCCCCAAGAAAAGAAGAACCAAGAGATACCCAGTAAAGATCAGCTTTGAGAAAGTCAGGGCAGATGACTGCCCATACCCGCCAGGTTAGCTCAAGCCGCCAGGGCGGCTTTTGTGACATCAGGTTAAGATGGACGCCATCCAGGTTGAGTCTTGCGTAAACCTTTCGTCCGTCCCGCCATTCAAAACACGCATAGGGCTGGATTGCAGGCAGGCAGAAATCTGTTGCGCCGCCGCCATAGGTGAGCTGGTGAAGTACAATTTTTTCATCTCCCGCCATGAATCCACGATAGATCATGCCCGGGCTTGCTGCCTGGTAAAACCGGTAGTCAAAATCCTGCGGCAGTTCCGGCTCACGCTTTTCCTGCCATATATCACTATAGGTTCCGGCAAACCGCAGCCGGGTTTTCCAGAAAGGTGAAACAGGTGACAGTCCCTGCGGAGCAGTCTGTATGAAAGGATTGCAGACCGGCTGTGCCGGGTTTTCAATCAAGGCAGCCGGCACCACCGCGTTTTTCGGAGTAATATCCGGGTCAAGCAGAAATGCACCGATGGGATTATCCTGACTGACGTTGTCAACCGGTGCACCAAAGACAACGCTGCCCTGTGCGTAGCGGTAATCAAGCAGGACACGGTCAACCATGGCAGGTTCTGTCAGGTGCCATGCCGGTTTGCCGTTTTTAACTCCGGCAGGTACCCAGTCGCGTGGCCCGTAGCAGCGTAGAATCCGCTCATATAGACCAATTCTGATACCAAATGTCCAGCTTTGGCTACGTCGTGCATCCGGTGCATAGGTAAATCCGGTAATGGTGATATCCGTATTGGGCCTGAAGGGAATAATATCACCCGCCTTCAGCAGGGCACTGTTTTGTACAGGGCCGGAAAATTCATCGGCGTAGATCAGGTTCTGTTCGTTTCGCAGGCTAAGGCTGCCGTCATGCGCAAGATCATAACTCGCGCGGCAGACAATTATTCCCATAAGTTGCCCATCACGGTGAAAATGTTCAAAGCCGGCAGCTGCAAAAGGTGTATTGTTCTTTGCAAGCATCACATGCCTCAATTGAAATCAATAATTTTCCCATTGATTTGCACCGGCCCGGTGGCAGTAAACGTGAATTTCGTGCCGTTCATGGTGATATTTCCGCTTTTATCCATAAGAAACAGGGATTCACCAACACGGATGATCAGTTCTTCTTCGACATTGATTGTCATCGTATGGCCAACGGTGGTATTTTTGTAAGCGCCGATCTGCTCGCTGCGGGCCACGCCAACTGTATCAATCTGGAATTTTTCAATAACGGTGCTGGCTACACCGGACATTGGCATAATATCTGAAAGCAGGCCGCCCAGCCGCGCACCCGTATCCGCCATGCTGTGCCCGCCATTACGAAAGTGATCTCCTGCCATACTGAAGGCGCTGTTGGCAGAAAGAGAGGATTCTTCACCGGTCATGGCTGTTGTGACAAATGTCTCTGCAAACCGGGTAAGGGCCGGCAATCCCACGGCTTGCGAACCGGATTGCATATCCTTTGCTCCCTGGGCCAGAAGAGGCTGAAAAGATGCAACAAGGCTTGCCCCCGCGCCCCCGACAAAGCGATTGAATGAACCGCCTATCCTCTCCTGTGCATTTCGGGCAACTTCAAAGGAATGGTTGGCGCCCACACTTTCAACCTCATTTGCTTCAACACGTTTTGCACGGTTGTTGAGGATTTTGACTGTCTGATCTTTCTGGGCGTGAATAAACATATTTTCTCTACCCGTCTGGTCTTCAAGCGAAATTTCGTTGAATCCCTCGCCCTTGTATGTATCAGAGCGGATGACCATCTTGGTTTTATGTTCAGGAAGCTGATAGGGTGACCGGTTGACAGCATGATAGGTACGCCCTGTCACAATGGGCTGATCAGGGTCACCCTCCAGAAAATTGACAATAACTTCATGCCCGATGCGCGGTATCGAAACGGCGCCCCATTGCGTCCCCGCCCAGCCTGAAGCGACCCGGATCCAGCATGATGCATCTTCAGCACCGGCTTTCCTGTGGCGATCCCAGGGAAAATGAATCTTTACCCTGCCATGTTCATCTGTATGGATTTCTTCTCCTTGCGGGCCGACGACATGGGCAATCTGCGGGCCGTCGATCAAAGGCTTTTTCAGTTGTGGCGGCCGATAGGGAGTGCTGGCGGGCATGGCGGAAAAAGCACAGGCGTATTGCGCGGCATCATTTGCTCTGTTTTCTTCCCCTTTGGCCGAAACGGCAGCTGAAAACACACGCCTGTCTTGCATGAGCCGGGCAGTCAGGCACGGCCTTGGTGTTGTAGCCCTGTCAAAGTGCAGACCTGACGTGGAAAAAGCAGCAGGAACAGGCGGCATTGTTGTTCTGCCTGCTGTATGGCTGCCCATTGCATCTTTGCCGAATGCCTGTGGCTGCACACCTTCATGGCGGATCGTCAATAAACGCCAACGGTCATTCAATATCTTGCGCGGATGGTGTATCAGATGAAAACCACAGCCCGTGACAAGACAGGGGGCATTGGCAATGCCAAATGCAAGGGCGCTGTCAGCACGGGTAGCCTCAAGCTTGTTGCGGGTGAAGGGTTTACCGGTTTCATCCTGTTTGTAACGGCCCGGGTAATCATAAAGTTCGTAATCATTCTTTTCCCCGCCTGTATGTGCGCTGTGATCGCGGTGTTCCTGAATGTGTGCAGGATTTTTGAATGTGTAATCACGCTGGGTAAAGCTGGTGGATGAAAGTTTCTCGCGGAAAGTCAGGGACGAACAGTAAACATCTTTCACTGCACCGGAGGCCATGCTGTTATATTCAATAACAGAATCACCCGGACAATCGGAAAAAAGCTGTGACTCGTCACAGATAACCAGTGTTTCGCGGCCTTCTTTCCCATGGTCAAAATAATAGAAAATACCTTCCTCGGCCATGATACGCCGGATAAAAACAAGGTGGCTTTCGCGATACTGCACACAATATTCACGTGGCAGGTGCTTTTCGCTGACTTGCCATATTACATCCTCAATTCCCTGTTCCGACAGAATTGTTTTCACAATATCCGGTACGGAAATGCTCTGAAAAATACGGCAGTCGGAGCCATGATCCAACCGGTACAGCAAAGGCATGAGCACCAGACGGTAAGCTGTCAGATGGTGGCCCTCATTACCGCACTCGGCTTCCACTATAATGCCGCTGAAGTGGCGCAGAGTGCTCAGATATTTATGGCAGACTGTCAGCGTTGCCTTCATATCCATGATTGCGCGCAGGTCAATGTCAGTCTCACTGCTTGCAAGCATGATTTCGATACGTGTCATGTCAAAGATTGCTTCCTCCACGGCAAAAGCTGTTACTCCAAGCTGATGCTGTGGCAGATTTTCAATCCATAACGAAAAGCTGATATCCTGTTTCTGTTCCAGAAACGGCAGTTGTGATGTGATATTCATTCCCGCACCCCGCGTGAAAAAACTGATACTCACAATAAATTGATAAGAATGTTTCTGTCAAATCATAATTAAGATTTTTTCTGATAATTCACATCGCATCCGGGCTGGCATGGCAGTGCTTCCTGACAAACCTTAAGAAGCACGCGCTTCTGTTTTTGTAAGCCAGGATTATTCCGGACTGTTATTCACAGGTTCAATATCGGTGACATAGCGGCCGGAACCGTCAACATCATAAAAAAGCAGAACCCGCATGCCTGTTTTGATGACGGAATAGTCAAATTCACCGGGAAGGCTGTATATTTTTCCATCAGTGAGAATCAGTGTATTGGCCGCTGTGTCAATGGTTTCAATTGTACCTTCTGCACTGTCGGCCAAAGCTGTTCCCTGCAGTAGAAATGCGGCAATGATGCCGGAAAATGCTGATTTACGCATAGTCTTCCCTTTTCAGCTTGTTTTTATCCTGAACCAGGTCTTAATCTAATGTGATGATTGCGTCGAAACCATAGCACAGTTCTGTATCAAATTTGTGACGATTGTTGTTGTGAAGTTTGACCAAAGGCAAAAACCTCAATAAAACCATGAGGATTTTTTGCTTGTGGAGTCTTTTCGGATTATGTCGTTTAATACTTTTGGGCATATGTTTCGTGTCACCACATGGGGTGAAAGCCATGGGGCTGCACTTGGATGTGTGGTGGATGGCTGCCCGCCGGGAATCATTTTTACCGAGGAGGAGATACAATTCTACCTTGATAAACGCAAACCCGGACAGTCAAGATATACCACCCGGCGCAGCGAGCCGGACAGAGTGCGGGTTCTTTCCGGTGTTTTGCCTGAGGGAGAAGGGATCATCACCACGGGTGTTCCGGTATCCATGCTGATTGAAAATACCGATCAGCGCTCCAGGGACTATGGCAGTATTGCGCACCAGTACCGGCCTGGCCATGCAGATTATGTTTATGATGTGAAATATGGTTTGCGGGATTATCGTGGCGGCGGGCGGTCATCGGCGCGTGAAACAGCTGCGCGCGTTGCTGCCGGTGCTCTGGCACGCAAGGTTGTTCCGGGTATTGTAGTTCGTGGCGCGGTAGTAGCAATCGGCCCTCATGAGATAGACCGTAGCCGCTGGGACTGGGATGAAGTTGGCCGCAATCCGTTTTTTTCTCCGGATGCCGGGTCGGTCAAGATTTTTGCCGGTTATATGGATGATATTCGCAAGGCTGGTTCATCAACCGGTGCTGTGGTGGAAATTGTGGCAGATAATGTCCCGGCGGGCCTTGGTGCACCGGTTTATGGCAAGCTGGATCAGGATATTGCCTCGTATCTGATGTCAATCAATGCTGTCAAAGGTGTTGAGATCGGCGAAGGATTTGCTGCGGCCCGGTTGCGGGGTGAAGAAAATGCCGATGAAATGCGATTGGATGCCGCTGGAAAGCCGGTATTTTTATCCAATCGTGCAGGCGGTATTCTGGGCGGCATTTCTACTGGCCAGCCAATTGTTGTGCGTTTTGCGGTCAAACCGGCATCTTCGATTCTCATTCCGCGCCGTTCGATAGATGCCAATCATCGTGAAGTTGATGTTGTGACCCGCGGGCGCCATGATCCGTGTGTAGGTATCCGTGCTGTGCCGGTTGGTGAGGCGATGGTTGCCTGTGCTTTTGCCGATCATTTTTTACGTCACCGTGGCCAGACGGGACACATTTGAGAGAAGCTGCTATGAAAAAAACCAGAAACAATGTTGTTGAGGCAATCCACGCTTTTTCGCGGGGTGAAATTGTCGTTGTGATGGATGATGACGGACGTGAAAATGAAGGAGATCTTATTCTTTCTGCCATGCATTGCATACCTGAAAAAATGGCATTTATTGTGCGGCATACATCCGGTATTGTCTGTGCTGCAATGCCGCGTGCGGAGGCGAGACGTCTCAATCTGGCGCCGATGGTTGCTGAAAATGATTCTCCTCATTCAACAGCTTTCACTGTGACAGTGGATTACCGTTACGGCACCACTACCGGTATTTCGGCCAGTGACCGTACATTGACGGTGCGAAATCTTGCCAATCCAGATGCGGTGGCTGAGGATTTTGTGCGGCCCGGTCATATTTTTCCTCTTATCGCGCGTGAGGGGGGGGTTCTGACCCGTTCAGGCCATACTGAGGCAGCGGTTGATCTGTGCCGGCTTGCAGGTCTGCCGCCGGTTGGTGTTTTGTGTGAACTGGTTAATGATGACGGGACGGTTATGCGTGGGCCGCAGGTTTCGGCTTTTGCTGAGGCGCATAAGCTGTATCAGGTAACAGTTGCTGATCTTATCGCCTATCGTCAGTGCAAGGAAAAGCTGATTGAGCATCTGGGAGAGGTATCAATGGAAACAGCAGCCGGGTTGGCTGTTGCTCATACCTTTCAGTTGTCGTGGGAGCCGATGCAGCATGTTGCCATTGTTGTTGGTGATATCCGTGACGGAGAAAATATCCCGGTTCGTCTCCACCGTGAAAATGTGTTAGCTGATGTTTTTGGCAAGACACGTGAGTTTGACAATGTGTTGAAATGGATGAAAAAGAAAGAAAAACGTGGTGTGCTTGTCTATCTGCGTGAAGGTTCTATCGGTGTCGGGCAAGATGATGGCGAATTCAGAAATCACAAGTTTGTCCGCACAGATCAGGAGAATCATACGGAAGCTGTTGTCCGCGAGGAGGAATGGCGCCAGATCGGCCTTGGGGCACAGATTCTGAAACATTTGGGTTTGAATTCGATCGTGCTTCTGGCATCAAGAGAACGGCACTATGTCGGGCTTGAGGGGTTTGGCATTCGTATTGTCCGTACGGAGATTATATAAACCGGTGGAGTTGCGATCGGGTAGGGTCGTGCCATGTTTTATTTGAATATAAGGCTGCGCCAATGAAAACAGCAAGGAATAATAACATGAGCGCTAAGGAAGAAAATTCTGATATTGCATCAATGACCTTTGAGGAAGCGCTGGGAAAACTGGAGGGTATTGTCAGCAATCTTGAACGCGGTGATGTGGCGTTGGAGGAATCAATCCATATTTATGAGCGTGGCGAAGCTTTGAAAAAACATTGTGAAAAGCTTTTAAACAGCGCTGAAAACAAGGTTGAGAAAATTCGCCTCAGCCGCGACAGCACCGTCAAGGATGTTGAACCGCTGGATTCGGAATAATAGATACTGTTTTCTGTGGAATATAGGAAACGGGCAATATTACGAAGGTGTTGACTGCTGGAAAAAGATACAGGCAATAAAGGGCAGGGTTCCAGACAAGAGTCCGCAGGCCGGCGCCGGTGATGCTTGTTATCATGAAGAGGAAAAAATTCATGCGGCCGGTTCCGGCAATCAGGCCGTCAAACCGGCGGACAACAGCAGTGAAACGGGCGATGATGACAAACCGGATGCCTTGCTCATCAGGAAGTTTTTCAAATTTTTCGAACTGCTTCTCTTTAAATATGGATGAAGCACGCAAAATATGGATGAAGCACGCAAAATATGGATGAAGCACGCAAAATATGGATGAAGCACGCAAGTCTGTGAAGCAGCTTTCTTCCGCTTCGCAAGCCGATGGCACGGCCTTGTAGTATTACCGGGCACATTACCCGGAGAATGTCGCGGTCAGCAACGTTTCCGGGTATATCTTTCCGTTGTGGCAAGGATCGAATCTGCAACAGGCCCGCTTTGATCAGGGAAGGATAACCCCATGGACACCAGATAAATGATAGGAAAACAGACCTGTCCACCATAATATAAATCCATTCCATGACAAAGTGATGCATGATCGTCAAATATCTTGTGCTGATCGGATATTGCGAGGTTGGATTCGCATGATCAGCCGGTGACGCTGGCTGACATGCCTGGCAATATTACAACAAATATCAGTAATATTCGGATCCGGTATTGAAGGTTTATATGTTTCTGTGTTCCGGTAAGATGCCCCGGACACCAAAAATAATACAGTAAAACAAAAAGACACAATACGCTACCCTGCTGCTGTTGGCAGTAATACTTTGAAACAACCGTTTTATAACGTGAAAATATGAGGAAAAGGCATTATAATTTGCCTGATCGCTTTTACTGTGACAGCTAAATGTGATAGAGGATGAAACATGACCGGCCAGGGAAATTCGGACAAGTGATCCGGAGTTTTGTATTGTTGCGTTTTTGCAGGTGCTGGATGCATTATCAGGCTGGCTAAGTTATGGTTCCCTGTTAATTTGACTGCAAAATGCTTGAAGGAGTTCATTGTCGTGTCACGACCTGATACGCCCTTGCTGGACAGGGTTCATTCACCTGATGATTTACGTAAATTGTCAGAAGAAGAGCTTCCGCAACTGGCAGATGAATTGCGCGCGGAAACAATTGATGCCGTTTCGGTTACGGGTGGGCATCTGGGAGCAGGGCTTGGTGTTGTTGAACTGACAGTTGCGCTTCATTATATTTTTGATACACCGTATGACCGCCTGATCTGGGATGTGGGGCATCAGGCTTATCCTCACAAGATTTTGACCGGGCGCCGTGGCTGTATCCGTACATTGCGACAGGAGGATGGGCTTTCCGGTTTTACCAAGCGGACGGAAAGTGAATATGATCCTTTTGGTGCCGGGCATTCGTCTACTTCCATTTCTGCTGGTCTTGGCATGGCAGTTGCAAGTGACCTGAAAAATGCAAGGCGTAATGTTATTGCCGTAATCGGCGATGGTGCCATGTCAGCCGGCATGGCCTATGAGGCGATGAACAATGCCGGGGCGCTTGATGCGCGGCTGATTGTTATTCTGAATGACAATGACATGTCGATTGCGCCGCCGACCGGAGCGATGAGTGCTTATCTGGCCCGGCTTACCTCAAGCCCGGTTTATCGCACTTTGCGTGAGCGTGCAAAGGCACTGAGCAAAAAACTGCCGAAATTCTTTTCTGATAAAGCCAGACGGTCAGAAGAATATGCCAGGGGGTTTTTTACCGGCGGCACTCTTTTTGAAGAACTTGGCTTTTATTATATCGGATCGATAGATGGCCATAATTTCAACCATCTTCTGCCGGTTTTAAAAAATGTCCGGGATTGGGCGCGAGGGCCGGTGCTCATTCATGTCGTGACCCACAAAGGCAAGGGATATCCGCCTGCTGAAGCTGCTGCTGATAAATATCACGGTGTCAATCGCTTTGATGTGGTAACCGGAAAACAGGTAAAGGCAATGAGCAATGCACCGTCCTATACCGGAGTTTTTGCCTCTGCCCTGGTGGAAGAAGCACGTCATGATGACAGGGTTGTTGCCATTACTGCGGCTATGCCGAGTGGTACGGGGCTTGATCTGTTTGCAAAGCATTTTCCCGCACGGATGTTTGATGTCGGCATTGCCGAACAACACGCTGTCACCTTTGCCGCGGGGCTGGCATCTGAGGGGTTGAAGCCTTTTGTAGCGATTTACTCAACCTTTTTACAGCGTGGTTATGATCAGATTGTCCATGATGTTTCTATTCAGAATTTGCCGGTGCGTTTTGCCATTGACAGGGCGGGGTTTGTCGGCGCCGATGGTTCAACCCATGCTGGCAGTTTTGATACGGGTTTTCTGACAGCCTTGCCGGGTTTTGTGGTGATGGCCCCGTCTGATGATCTGGAGTTGATGCATATGGTGTGCACGGCTGCCGCTTATGATGAGGGGCCGATTTCCTTCCGGTATCCGCGTGGGGAAGGTGCTGGTATAGAGCTGCCGCAGCGTGGTGAAATTCTGCCGGTTGGCAAGGGTCGTATTTTGCGTGAGGGCAGCAAGATTGCTATTCTCTCTTTTGGCACGCGGCTGAATGAGGTGCTTGCGGCAGCGGATGAACTGGGCCAGGCCGGTTTGTCAACCACAGTGGCGGATGCCCGTTTTGCCAAACCGCTGGATGAAGAGCTGATTGTGCGGCTGGTTCGTGAGCATGAGGTGCTTGTCACTATTGAAGAGGGCGCTTTGAACGGATTTGGCGCACAGGTATTGCAGTTTCTCGCTTCGCAAAGCCTGCTTGACCGCGGGCTGAAAATTCGGACGCTGACTTTTCCGGATATCTATCTCAACCATGGAGTACAGGATAAGGTGCTTTCGCGTATCGGCCTTGACCGGAGAGGCATTGTCAAAACTGTTTTTGCGGCGCTGGATCGCGAAACGATTGCCAATCCGCAAATTCGGGCTTGATATGGTAATCTTTCGCGAGAAAAAGCCGGCTTCATCTTTATTGCAACATGGCAGGATCCGACTTGACCGTCTTCTGGTTGAGCGGGGGGTATTTGAAACACGCTCCCGTGCACGGGATGCTGTTTTACGTGGCACAGTCAGATCGGGAAATAATATTCTGCTGAAACCGGGTTTGATAGTGGCGCCTGATCTGGATATCATAATCGATGACTCTGCCCGTCGCTATGTTTCCCGGGCTGCATTGAAACTGATTGCCGGCCTTGATGGTTTCGGGGTGCAGGCAGAAGGGCGGAATGCGGTTGATATCGGTGCCTCAGCCGGTGGCTTTACCCAGGTGCTGCTTGAACGCGGGGTAGGCCATGTCACGGCGGTTGATGTCGGCCACGGGCAGATGCATCAGCGTCTGGCAGGTGATGCACGCATAACGCTTTATGAAGGGTTGAATGCGCGGGATTTGTCGCAGGTGCATTTTCAGGCCGGTTTGCCCGATCTTGTCGTGTCGGATGTCAGTTTTATCTCTTTGAGGCTTGCATTGCCGCCCGTGCTTGCACTGGCACTGCCGGGTGCTGTGGCCCTGCTACTTGTCAAACCTCAGTTTGAGGCAGGGCGTGAGGCAATTGGCAAAAACGGTTTGCTGAAAGAACCTGCGTCAGCAGAAAAGGTTGCTGCTGATCTTTTTCATTGGCTGGACAGTTTTCCGCAATGGTGTGCGTGCGGGCTTTTACCTTCGCCGATTGAAGGCGGCAGCGGCAACCGCGAATTTTTGCTTTACGGAAAAAAGAAGCAATGAGACAGCGGGTCAGGATATCGCATATCGGTGTGGCAGGTGATGGTATTGCCAAAACAGCGGCGGGTGCTGTTTATGTGCCTTTCATGCTGCCTGGAGAAGTGGGGGATATTGCCTGCAAAGGTGCACGTGGCAGGCTGGTTGCGCTTGAAGAAGAATCACCGGAACGGATTGTTCCGGTATGCAGGCATTTTGAGGATTGTGGTGGTTGTATTCTGCAACACTGGAAACGTGACTGTTACCAGGGCTGGAAACGTGATCTTGTTGTTTCAACACTTGTGAACCATAATCTTGATGTGCCGGTTGATGAACTTGTGCCCGCCCGACCATATACCAGACGCCGCATCATACTGACCGCGCGAGCGGGGTCATCAGGGCAAGCGGTTGGCTTTAACCGTTATCGGAGCCACGATGTGGTGGAAATTACCGAGTGTCCGGTGACAGTTGCGGAAATTACCGGCCGGTTTGATGATATCCGTCTGATGTCGTCTTTTCTTGCTGGCCGCAATAAGGCTTTTCATATAACGGTCACTCTGGCGAAAAATGGTCTTGATATTGCGATTGACGGGGTAAAACCTCTGGAAGAGACAGAACGCCAGAAACTGGTGCGCTTTGCCCTTGATAAAAAAATTACCCGGATTTCAGTCAATGATGAAATCATCATAGAGCAGGAAAAGCCGGTGCTTGATTTCGGACGTGTTCAGGTGGAAATCCCGCCGGGAGGTTTTTTGCAGGCATCAGCTGATGCTGAGAGCCTGTTGGGGCAACTGGTGCTTGAAGGATTGGGCAAGACAAAACACGCTGTTGATCTTTTTTCCGGGTCGGGAACATTTACATTCCGCATGGCGGAAAAAATGAACGTACATGCAGTTGAATATGACCATGCTGCCCTGCACGCCCTTGATCGTGCGGTACGCCAGGCAACCGGGCTTAAGACTGTCAGTTATGAAGAGCGCAACCTTTTCCTCCGTCCTGTAACAGGTAAGGAGCTTGCAGTTTTTGATGGTTTTGTATTTGATCCTCCACGGGCCGGGGCGCAGGAGCAGGTTGAAGAACTGGCCGGAACCGTAATACCGCGCGGGGTTGCTGTGTCATGCAACCCGGTGACACTGGCACGTGATCTGGCGATTTTGGTTGAGGATGGCTATGAACTGAAGCGTGTTGTGCCGGTTGATCAATTTTTATGGACACCGCATGTTGAAGTTATTGCTTTTTTGGCAAAGCGGCGGCCCAAACCGGGGTGGAAGTTATGAAATTGGCTGGCTGCCAGTCTCGTGAACGCTGCATGCACAGGTGATTGCAAGGTATATTGAGCTTGCGGGTCAAAATCATGTTGGCCAGGTCGGTTTATCGTGCAGCAGTGGTTATTGCAAAGCAGTGTACGCTGTGTTTTTGTTTTTTGCATCAGTTAAACACGCGGTGCTCCGGGTGTATCCTCTATCTGTCTTATGGAGATGATAGTGCAAACAGTAAAAAGATGTATGCAGGTGAAGTGAAAAGCAAGCTTGTATTATTCCAGTATAACCGGTGCGGGCTGAGTCTGACAGGCGGCCAGTTGCGGCGTTGCCTGTTGTTCTGCGAAAAACAAGGGATACAGCCGAACACCCAGCATATTGCCGGAGAAGGCCGCAGCAATCCAGGCCCAGCCATGCAGGCTTCCCGATGAAATACCGGAAAAATAGGCCCCGATATTACAGCCATACGCAATCCGTGCGCCATATCCCATAAGCAATCCACCCGCGATTGCGGCAGCAAGAGAGCGAAACGAAATGTGCAGATTGGGTGCAAACCGTCCGGCAAGTGCTGCGGCAAACATTGCACCGGCGATAATACCGAAATTCATGACCGACGTCTTGTCAGCAAATATGCTTGCTGCCAGCGCTTTGGCATTGCCTGCTGATTGCCAGTAAGTCCCCCATTGTGAAGGTTCAAAGCCAATTGCCTTGGCCAGTTTTGCACCCCAGAGTGCAAAAGCAGACGCAACTCCCCACGGACGGCCTGCAATGGCAAGGGTAATGAAGTTTAAAACAGCAAGTGCTGCTGCTCCCCATAGAATTGGCCAGGAACCTTTGAAAAAACGGAAAGGTTTTTTGTTGGCGGATATGACGGGTTGCGTTTCAAGTGCACCATGATGACATTTTTCAATAATCACAGTCAGTATGGTAATAGCAGCAAAAGTGCCAAGGGAAATGAGAATACCGATGAATGGCCCAAACATACTGACGAGTGAAACAGGTGGCAGAGAAGGCAGGGATACCCACCATTCAAAGTTGATGGTTGCCAGAACTGAACCCGTAATAAAGAAGGCCAGTGTCACCAGCATGCGCGCGTTGCCGCCGCCAACGGTAAAAAGTGTTCCCGATGCACAACTGCCGCTGAACTGCATGCCGATGCCAAACATAAAGGCGCCGATAAGTACGGATAATCCTAATGGCGAGACCGCGCCGGTAATTTCTTTACCAAACAGCGTTCCTGAATTGAGAACCGGAAAAAACAACAGGACACCAAGCGCCAAAAGTGCCATTTGTGCACGTAAACCCTGTCCGCGGCCCTCAGAGATAAACACCCGCCAGGCGGAGGTGAAGCCGAAAGAAGCATGATAAAGGGTGAGGCCAAGTGCGCCGCCAACAAGAAAAAGGCTTGCCTGTGCCGGATTGCAGGAAATAGCAAGAAAAACCGTCCCGGCAGCAAGTACTATGAAACTTGCCATTTTGGCCAGCCGGTTGGAATCTGCTGCTGCTCGTGTCATGCTGATAAACTGCGCCGTAGACATGCCAAAAATTCCTGCTTTTCTGAAACCGGGTCTGTTTCAGCTCCTGTCGCGAAATTTTTGATGCAATCAAACTGGATGCTTCAGATCTTTAATTCTGTCATGTTTCCGTGGGTATCAAGGATTCCATTCAATTGCAAGATAGCTTAATATCATATTCTGAAAATTCACCGAAAAATAGAAATAAAAAACTGTACATATGTGAAAAGCAGAAAAATATTTATGCCATACAGAGAAAGTATAGCATCATATCTCCCTGTTGCCTGGAAGTCTTGGGACGGATATTTCTGTTTTCGCCATCTGTTATAGCAATAATTATTTACTTTTTGAACGTGCCAGTGAACGCGTCATTTGCATGATTAAGCTCTTTATCATTGTCCGTTATCAGAGGAAAGATGGCTGATTTCAGTCTTTCGGCCAGCTCTGCCACCATATCTCATACCTGCAATATATACTTTGCAAATACCTTTGCGGAGTAAATAAGGGGCATAAACTGTCAGGCTTCGGTGCCGCCGATAGTCATTTCATTCATGCGCAGATGCGGCTGGCCAACACCGACCGGAACGCTTTGACCGGCTTTGCCGCATGTGCCGATGCCATCATCAAGCTTGGGGTCATTGCCAATCATGGTAATGCGGTGCATTGCATCCGGCCCGTTGCCGATCAGTGCCGCACCTTTAACCGGAGCAGCGACCTTGCCGTTTTTGATCCGGTAGGCTTCCGTACATTCAAAAACAAATTTGCCGGATGTGATATCAACCTGTCCGCCGCCGAAGGAAACACAGTAAATGCCGTCTTTGACAGAAGCGATAATCTCTTCCGGCGTCTTGTTACCGCCAAGCATCATCGTATTGGTCATGCGTGGCATGGGAGGTGAGGCGTAGGATTCGCGCCGCCCGTTGCCCGTCGGCTCCATGCCCATCAGGCGGGCATTCAGTCTGTCCTGCATATAGCCGACAAGTTTGCCATTCTCAATCAGGACATTGCGTCCTGATGGCGTTCCTTCATCATCAACGTTGAGTGAACCGCGCCGCTCCGCGATTGTACTGTCATCAACAACAGTGACGCCTTTTGCAGCGACCTGCTGTCCCATCAGATCCGCAAAAGCAGATGTTTTCTTGCGGTTGAAATCTCCCTCCAGACCGTGGCCGACCGCTTCATGCAGCATAACACCTGGCCAGCCGTTTGCCAGCACAACGTCAAATGTGCCGGCAGGTGCGGGTTCTGCCTCCAGATTGACCAAAGCCTGCCGTAATGCTTCATCTGCTGCGTATTGCCAGTTTTCTTCAGTAATAAAACTTTCAAATCCCTTGCGCCCGCCACAACCGTAAAAGCCGTTTTCCAGCTGTGCACCCTGGCCGGTCACAACAGATATGCCAAGCCGTACCATTGGTCTTATGTCACTGACAAGGCGTCCGTTGGCCCGTAATATTTCGACTTGCTGCAAGGAACTGGCAAGCGAAATCGTAACCTGTCGGACTTTTTCATCTTTTTTCCGCAAGTAAGCATCAATTTTTTGCAGAAGGACTACCTTCTGCTCAAATGAAGGCTGTGAAAGCGGGTTGATTTCGCCGTAAAAACGGTGATTGGTTCCACGCGGTGCGGCTGTATAGATACCACCATGACCTTTTGTCACGGCCGATGCAGAATCACTTGCCCGTTTCAATGCAGCAAGCGAAAGTTCACCCGCATGGGCATAGCCGGTAGCCTCACCGGCAACAGCGCGCAAACCAAAACCGCAATCCTGATTGAAAGCCCCTGTGTTCAGCCGTCCGTTGTCAAATACGAGGGATTCGCTTTCACGATATTCAAGATAAAGCTCGCCATCATCTGCATGGGCAAGCGTATCCCTGACAATATGTTCCACAGCTTCAGATGAAACATCAAATTGATCAATCAACGGTTTCATGTTTTTTCCTGTTCCTGTCCTGTTCCTGATGACTGCGCTCTGGTGGAGGCTGCCATTCTCCCCGCCATCTGTTCTTTGACTTCCATCCGGGTTGCCTCCGCTTTATTGTGTGCGGGATATCGTTTATTGCAGGGCGTTGTAGCCGGCTTTGACACCTGTCAGGTCAATGATACCGCCAATACCTTCTTCCGGTGTAGTAAAGACAAAAAAGGTGGCAGATTTGCCGTCAAGGAAGTTCTGCATATCTTTGTCCACAAGCAGCGCTTCGGCAACACAGTTTTCACCAAGACAGCGCCGGTAAGGCATATTGCCCATGTCTTTGTCTTTCTCCCTGTCACTATCAATCTTTATGCCGACCCCAAGAGGCAGTTCCACGCGGATGGGGACAATCACCCTGAGCAATGTACCCTCTTTCTGCGGCAATTTGATGAAAGAGACGCGGAATGAAATATCCGGCCTGTCCCTGGCACGGGCACTTTGTGTAAGCTCGCATATAATATTGGGGGTGCCGGCCGGCAAGGCACAAACCTTGGTCCATGCCCCGAATGTGGTTGATGGTGGAACATCCCTCTGGCTTGCAGGCTGGGCAAAAGCCGCGCCTGCACTGAAAACATATATGCACAAAACAGCAGCAGATGGCAGGATACCAGCACGCATATGTAACGGTTTCATAAGAAATGTGCGAAGTGACATAAAAACTCCCGCTTGAATGAGCCTGACATTATCACGGAAAAAAGACCGGACTGAAATATCTCAGGCAACGCAAGATTCTTGTTGCGTGGGTCAAGTCAATATCGGCCCCTGTTCCTCTGAGGCAGTTTATAAAAGAGAAGTTCATAAAAGGGAAGCTTGCAGCCTGAATTCTGCTTGTCTGGACACTATCCGTGTAAAATTGCCGCTGTTGTATCTCTTACAGGGTATGATAAAATCATCGGCAGGCATGTCGCCGAATATGGTACAGGCTGCGAAAGCCGGGTTTTATGCCGGATATGCTTTGCTTTTTTGTTTTGAGCGGAGACAGTTTTGTTCAGACAAAGGAAGCGGCAGGCAAAGATATGAAGGATGAGACATTGCAAGGCAAAAACGCAAGTACCAGGCCCGGATGGCAGGGGCGGGAGCACACTGTGATGTCTGTGAGATTGCCAGGATTTTTTTCAGCCGCTGATCACAGAACTATTGGTACGCTCTATTTTGTTTTTGCAATTATTGCCGGAGTCATCGGTGTTATCTTGTCCCTGCTTGTCCGTATGGAGGGGGTGGGGGGGGCATATTTTTACAGGCTTTCTGCTGTTTTTTTCAGTTCGGCCCATGGGCTTATGATGATTTTTTTCATGATGGTGCCGGCGCTTTTCTGCGGGTTTGGCAATTGGCTTGTCCCGCTGATGACAGGGGCGAAGGATATGGCTTTTCCCCGGCTGAACCGGGCGAATTTCTGGCTGTTTGCGCTATCGTTCATACTTTTTGTTTCCGTTTTGTTTTGCAGCCCGGAACATTCCGGGGCAGTTGTATGGCTGATATCTGTCCTTCACATTGTCGCGTTATCTGCTGTTTTTTCGGCTGTTAACTTTATTGTGACCGTTATCACCATGCGTATGCCGGACATGACGTTTTCCCGTATGCCGCTTTTTGTGTGGTCGATTCTCATTGCCTCGTTTCTGGTGCTGATGTGCATGCCGGTCATGGCGGGTACTGTTACATTTTGGCTGGGCGGCCAGGTTTTACAATTGCAGGGAGCGGCATTTTATAATGTGCCTCAATTACAGATCATGTTGTGGTTTTTCAGTCATCCTGAAATTTATGTTCTGCTTCTGCCGGCTTTCGGCATTATCAGCCATGTTGTTGCAGCATTTACGGCAAGCCCGCTTTATGCGGAAAAAGCTGTTGTTGCAGCCATGGCGGTGATTGGACTTGCCGGATTTATCCTGTGGACACAAAATCTTTTTGATCATGCGGGCAAAGCCGGTATGCAAACTTATTTTTATTATGTCCTGCCGGTTATTGGCCTGCCTGCTGCTTTTATTATTTTTTGCTGGTTTGCAACGGTCAGGCACCGGCAGGTTTGCTGGCATACGCCTATGCTCTGGGCTGCCGGTTTTATATTCATGTTTGTGGCCGGGGCAATTCTGGCATTCCATCTTGCCTTGAGCCATGCTTTTCCCGGTCTGCCAAGAGTGTTTGTTCCGTATTTTCACTATATCGTGTCACTGGGGGCAGTCTTTGCGATTTTTTCTGGCTGGTATTTCTGGTTTCCGAAAATATCGGGGATTGTTATTCGCGAACTGACAGGAAAAGTGCATTTCTGGATGATGTTTATTGCTGTTAATATGACTTTCTTGCCGCAGCATTTTCAGGAGTTTGCCTATGAGCCACAGTCTTTTGGTTTCTTGATTATGGCTTTTGCCGGTCAGGTGCGGCTTTCAGCCATTGGTGCAGTAATGGCGATCTGCTCACTTGGCGTTTTTCTTTATGGCATTGCCGAAGCATTTGTCCGGAAAAAACCGGCTGGCAGGAACCCGTGGGGAGAGGCAGCTGTAATGCCGGAGCATTTCCGGAAAAAGTGTAAGGCGGCTTTGTATCCGGAAATGTGATCAGACAAGGAACCGGAGCGCGTTTATAATCAAAATCAAACGAAACGTGCTATCTGTATGGCAGGTTTTCTTGCTGCTGCGAAGGGGACTGGAATCTGTTCCGGCACAATTGGAAAATTGAAGGATTTCAATGGGGATTGATGGTGTTTTATGCTAGCTGTTGAACACAGTGCGGAACTGGAAGCGGGCGCCGGGTTGTCACTGGCCCGTACCAGTGATTATGTGGTGCTTCTCAAACCGCGGGTGATGTCACTTGTTGTCTTTACCGCGCTTGTTGGTCTTGTCATGGCGCCCGGCCGTATGAATCCTGTTCTGGCGGCGCTGGCCATTCTTTGTATAGCTATTGGCGGCGGGGCTTCCGGTGCGCTCAATATGTGGTATGATGCGGACATTGATGCGGTTATGAAGCGCACCAGATCACGCCCGATTCCGGCAGGCGTGGTCACGCGCGGGCAGGTTCTGGTCTTCGGGCTTGCCCTTTCTGCATTTTCCGTTCTGGTTATGGGGGTTTTTATCAACTGGTTTTCCGCAGCCTTTCTTGCCTTTACCATTTTTTTCTATGCTGTCATTTACACCATATGGCTCAAGCGTTCGACACCACAGAATATTGTTATCGGCGGCGCGGCCGGGGCTTTTCCTCCCATGATCGGCTGGGCAGCAGCAACGGGCACTGTCAGTCTTGAAAGTATGGTTCTTTTTCTCATTATCTTTTTATGGACTCCGCCGCATTTCTGGGCACTTTCATTGTTTACAGCCATGGAGTACGAGGCTGCCCGTATTCCTATGATGCCGAATGTGCGCGGCGAAAAATCAACCAAAAACCAGATTCTCAGCTATGCAGTCATTATGACGCTTGTCGGCCTTCTGCCATACGGAATGGGATTTGCCGGGCCTGTTTATGGTTTCTCTGCTCTTGTGCTTGATCTGGTTTTTGTGGTGTACTCCTGGCAGTTGCGACATGCACAAAGCCGTGAGAAGACAATTGCGGCAGCCAGAAAGCTGTTTTTCTTTTCGCTTTTTTATCTGACAGCGCTTTTTACTGTGCTGCTGGCCGAAGCGCTGGCTGTGCGTGCCCTGGCTGCCTGGGGCATTTTTGCGAATATCAAATGTTTCATTTGATTATAAAGTGCGTGTTTTTAATTGGCCGCATTGTTGCGGGTATTGAATGTTTCATTCAACTGCAAGATGCTTTACGGAGTTTGGACAGTTGCAAGACAGAAAGCCCAAAGCAGATTTGCCGGTAGCGGCTGGAGAACGGGAAGCCGCCAGGCGTAACCGGGCCGCCGGGCTGGCGATTGCGCTTCTCTTGTTTGTGCTGATTATCTATATTGCAACTTATGCCGAATTTGGCGCATAACAAATTGCTGAAACACGGGATAAATATCATGTCTGCAAAACTGCCGTTAACGATTCGCCTTTGCGGGCCAAGAGGGTTTTGCGCCGGTGTTGACCGTGCCATCCAGATTGTCATTGCCGCATTGAAAAAGTATGGCGCGCCGGTCTATGTCCGTCATGAAATTGTACATAATCGCTATGTGGTTGAAGGGCTTGTATCGCGCGGAGCCGTATTTATAGAAGAACTGGATGAAATTCCCGAGTATCATCGTGACAGGCCGGTTGTTTTTTCCGCGCATGGCGTGCCCAGATCTGTGCCGGAGGATGCAAGAAACAAAAATCTTTTCTACCTTGATGCTACCTGTCCGCTGGTATCAAAGGTACATAAGCAAGCCATCCGCCACTGCCGGAAAGGGCGCCACGTTGTTCTGATTGGTCACGCCGGCCACCCGGAAGTGATTGGCACAATGGGGCAACTCGGTGCAGGTGCTGTGACGTTGATTGAAACGGCCGCGGATGCTGCGCGATACCAGCCGCAGGATACGGAAAAACTGGGTTTTGTTACCCAGACAACTCTTTCGGTAGAGGATACAGATGGCATTATTCAAATACTCAGGCAGCGTTTTCCGCTAATAGAGGCTCCGGCTGCGGAATCAATCTGTTATGCTACCACCAACCGTCAGGATGCAGTCAAGGCTGCGGCACCTGGCAGTGATCTTTTCCTGATTGTGGGGGCGCCCAATTCCTCCAATTCCCGCCGTTTGGTGGAAGTTGCCAAGAGGGCGGGGGCGTGCCGCTCGCTTCTGGTGCAGCGGGCCGGTGAAATTGATTGGGATAATCTGGGGCATCTGCGCGTTGTCAGTCTTTCGGCCGGAGCTTCTGCGCCTGAAATTATTATTTCAGAAATTGTCGAAACTTTGGGCCGGCATTATGATGTTTCGATTGAACTGGCAGAAACTGTACAGGAGCATGAGACGTTTCCTGTTAATCGTGAGCTGCGTGACGTGGTTCTGACCAGTAATGATATGACCTTTGTCAACGGGCCCGGGGGACGGAATTTTTAATGGCTGTTTATACCGATATTGGTGAAGATGAGCTGGAAGCTTTTCTTGAGCATTACAGTATAGGTGCTTTGCTGTCTTGCAAGGGTATAGCTGAAGGTGTCGAAAATTCAAATTTTCTGCTGCATACCCGGATGGGTTCCTATATCCTCACCCTTTATGAAAAGCGTGTGAATGAAGATGATTTGCCGTTTTTTCTTGGTTTGATGCAATATCTGGCGGAAAAAGGAATTGCCTGCCCGCAGCCGGTCAGGCGCCGGGATGGCATCCTTGTCGGAAAGCTGGCAGGGCGTCCGGCTGCTGTTGTTACTTTTCTTGAAGGTGTATGGGTGCGCAAACCTGCTGTGATACATTGCCGGAGTGTCGGGGCGGCACTTGCCCGCCTGCATCTTGCCGGTGCGAATTTTCCGGTGAAACGGGCAAATTCCTTGTCTGTTGCCGGTTGGCGCCGGCTGTGGCAGGCATGCCGGGCAAAAGCTGATGAATTTGCAGACGGTCTGGCTGCGGAGATTGATGAGGAGCTTGATTTTCTTGAGAAGACATGGCCGGCCGATCTGCCGGCTGGTATTATTCATGCCGATCTGTTTCCTGATAATGTCTTTTTTTTGGAAGAGCGGCTTTCCGGGCTGATCGATTTTTATTTTGCCTGTAGCGATGCATTTGCCTACGATCTGGCGATATGTCTTAATGCCTGGTGCTTTGAAAGGGATATTTCCTTCAACTTGACTAAAAGCAGCGCTATGCTTTCGGCCTATTGTGATGAACGTTTGCTGGATGAGCGTGAGTTTGTGACTTTGCCTTTGCTGGCGCGTGGTGCAGCCATGCGCTTTTTCCTGACCCGGCTTTATGACTGGTTTTATGTTTCTGATGGCGGATTTGTGGTCAAAAAAAATCCGAGGGAATATTTATGGAAAATCCGCTTTTTCCGGCAGATCAGGGAATTGTCCGAATTGGGTTTGACCAAAAGGCCAGGGACAGATAGTGCAGGGCAGGGTGTGAAAGCACACTGATTGGATGCATGCGTGATGCGATGAAACAGGTTACAATATACACAGATGGCGCCTGCTCAGGCAATCCGGGGCCTGGGGGATGGGGTGCCTTGCTTGTCTGGAACGGGCATGAACGTGAAATCTATGGCGGAGAAGTTGAAACCACTAATAACCGGATGGAATTGATGGCTGCGCTCAATGCCTTGAATATCCTGAAAGAACCATGCCGAATCGACCTTTATACGGATTCTGTTTATGTGTGTGATGGTATTTCCAGGTGGATTGAAGGATGGAAAAAAAACGGCTGGCGGACTGCTGCCGGCAAACCGGTTAAAAATATGGAGCTTTGGCAACAGCTGGATGAAGCCCGTGTTCGCCATCAGGTAAAATGGCATTGGGTGAAGGGCCATGCCGGCCATCCTGAAAATGAGCGCGCTGATGCGCTGGCCCGCAAGGGGGCTGAGGAAATTGTCAAAGCCGGGTAGGTACCGCTCCGGGTTATTTTTAGTTTAACCAGCTAAATCAGAATACTCGACTGGACATTTTCCGGTATACATTTTTGTTTCTTTTTTATTGGATTCCGGATTTCGGGAAGCGATCTGTCGCCGGTTTTTATTTATGTGTTGCTGTGTATTTTCAGCTGGCGGGA
>Ga0153940_1000450_pt1 | contig 21744 bp, 27 predicted proteins | sample TSNJ024MetaG_FD_104736 | JGI IMG/M metagenome (GOLD analysis project Ga0153940, IMG submission 104736) | Attine ant fungus gardens microbial communities from New Jersey, USA - TSNJ024 MetaG | ecosystem: Host-associated > Fungi > Mycelium > Unclassified | place: USA: New Jersey, Brendan T. Byrne...
CGGTTCGGCTGACCAATCTTGATTCCGATCTCTTTGTCGATACCTATGTCAGAAACTTTTGAGACTTTGTTGGCCATATTCTTATCATCCTCTAAAATTACTTTTCACAAAGAAGATTTGCACTTACATATCCATGGCAATTAACGAAGATCGGTTCGATGCAACACCCGTGTGTTTGTGCGGTTACAGTGGGCGTGCAAAATCATGGAACAGGGTCGTAATAACACGACTAAAGGTGAATATGAGGAAATAATAGAAGTAATGCAGTCATTGTATCTGAGGCAGTATTTTCATCCTCATACTTTTCCAACCTGCCATTTTTCACGAGATGTTATCAGTGCTTGACTTGTTGATGGAGAATACTTTGAGAAATGAGACAAATGTATCCGGGCGAAATGATGTATCTCTTACTTCCAAGAGTCCTTGAAAAATATGCACAGGCCATCGAGACTTGTATTTATGGATACTGTAACCTGTAAATGCACTATTGGACTGGATATGCAAACTCTAAAACCTCGAGAGTGAAATTTCCCATGCAGTGTAAATCTAGGGGTTAATAATATCTCAACTTCAGCGTTAGTCTTGCTATGAATTGACTATGGCTGAGTTTGCTATAGTCTAGGAGAGAGCGCTCTTATTCTGGTATGTGCACAGGAGTAACTTCATTGATGAAGGATGGCTTGTATTAATGAACGCTATCTAGGAAGGTATTTTTAGGTGATTGATCTCATTAAATATAGTGTGGAAGATGACCTTTAGATAGGCGTTATAATATGAGTTCATGTTTCAGAGCATACATCCAAGAATTCTGTGTCAGTGTCATGGATAGATTTAGCGGAACTAGTCACATGAGACCAAATAGCGTCCTTGGGGATAGACATCTAAGATCAGACGCTCATTTGGTCCTCTCATCAGCCTCCCATTCTCCAGATATTTTGTCCCACTCCGAGTTTTCTACCTTTTTTACAGCACCAGTCTCTATTCCAAACATTGATCGGAAAGGCTCAGGGTTTCGCAACGCCTGACGTTCAACCTACACGACCGGTTTTCGCTTGTTTTTCGGTACTCGGTGCAACCACACAGCACTAACGAGGTAGTGTGATCTCAGACCGCTAGGTCCAGAAGACCTAGAGTAGGTTCAGCCTCGTGTTTGAACTCTTCCGCACGTGGCTTTTGTATCACCGAGAGTTCCCTCATATTATCTTTCCTACACGAGGACTATGTCGCAATGTCATGGTTGTGTAACGCTATCTACAGCACCCGTAGTATCCCCACCTCCATATACGGAGTTCGCGGCAGGGCCCTCATCAATTTCTAGTAGTCAAGCAATCAGGACTCCACCGCCTCGTTTGCAACCTTCGTCGATGCCTAACAGGCCACGTTCTCCAGGACATTCAGTTATTCAAGTGCATCATGCAGGATATGGACCAACGCCGCTCACGAGCAACCAGCCATTGTTGCCCTATGCATATTATGAAGCAAGAGGGTCAGCAGATGCCCGTGCGAGGTCGAGGTTTATTGGGGCGATCTTATGTGCATTTGGATTATGGTTGCTTGTGGCGTTTGCAATGGGTGTGGAGGTCGCGGGTGAGGAAGGATGGGTTTGGGATGATTGGGTCGGGAGGTTTTGGGTTTTGGACGGAAATGTAAGGTATTGGTTATGGACGAGGATTTCGAATAATGGGGCCGAATTTGCTGTCGCGTGATTGAAATTCGAGCAAGATTTTGATCTTGTGTTCTGGTAAGTGTGGTGTTTGATTTTTCGGTTCTCAGGCGTAAGCCGACCTTGCTGATTGGACTCCAAGTAGATTTGTTCTAAATTAATAATCTGCTCTGGACCGACTGATTATATGTTGTTATGTTTTCTGGCTACTTTACTTGTTTTGATTGTATGTTGCAACTGACGTCATGATCATTACCAACTTTTTTCATAAATTGATGGTTGGATATCGGTAGATAAGCTGGCAGGCATCGGGGAATACAATGAAAGATGCCACGGTATCCGGCCGGAGACTCGGATATAAGGGAATTGCCAGGGTGAGCGGACCAAACTCGTCGTCACAAAGAAATATATTTTATATTTATATTTTGCACCACGAGCCAGTGGCTCTACTCAGGTCACGCTTTGCTTCCTACCCCATGTTGACTGCTTGCCCTCCGACCTCAACCATGCTGCTCTACCTCTGGCCATCCCACTCACATGCCTGGCTGCTACCCATCATCCTTGCTTGGAGCTACAATGGATGAAGCAAACACCATCTTTCAGAAGGTGCTGGCCTTGCAGGACGAGTTCAACGTAGGATCCCATCGAACAGTGGAGTGGATGCACCAGGTGGTCTGTGCGAGGTGAAAGAACCAATTGGGGGCCTGCCGAGATGCCGCGCACGTGATTTTAGTTGGGTTTGTTGCTGAATGGCTCGTGCGTGGGAATTTGGGATGGGTTGGAATTTGAGTGTGATGAGATTTAGATGTGACACTCCAAACTCGGGACCGTCCGACTTCCTTCATCATATACCCTCTCGATCGCACATCCTCCGACCACCACACCGCCGCCGCCACGCTGCACGCCGACTTGCCTTCTTTGCTCGTCGTCTCACACAGTGCCCAAGCCGTTATTAGCCCTCACTCAGCTCCTCTTGCGCGTGTTGAACTCCCACATTCAGTCTACTAGACGCACAGCGACTCTACTGCACGCAGTCTCTCACCTGCTTTCAGTCGCTCGCCCTCAACCCTCATATATGCTCACGGCTTTCCTTGGGAGCCAGAATATCATCTAGTCTTTCCTCTGCAATTTCGTCCACGCTGGCTACCCCCACGAGCGCCCACATCTCTTCCCTGCAGCCCGACGAGGACTTTATCAATAGGTCCCTCCTGGTTTCCCTGCACGCAGGCTACGATATCCCATACTCTTCTGACTCAGACCGTCCCGTAGCCGCATCGTGCGGATCATCTTCGAATTCCTCATCTGGTTCCCCATCAGTCCCTTTCCATCTTTCTAAATATTCCTCCTATTTCCACCTTACACGTCCTGAATCCGCCTCCGACAAAGCTAACCATTCTGATTCCAACAAGACGGCACAGGATAATATGTACAACATGCATTCTTCCTCAGCTTCCAGTCTCTTCAACAACAGCACTAATACTAGCATGCACTTCTCAGAGTTCTCTGGCGAATTTGATTCCAAGAAACACTCCCAGTTTTCAGGGGCAAAGTCCAATTGCCCCAACAATTTGAACTTATCGAGAGAACAGTTCACAAATTTTCCGAATACCAACCGACCTCGCCATCAGAATTCTCAGTCTTTACTTAACTCTACAGCACCCCCTTTCCGCGAGCCCGGCACATTCTTTCCTCCTAACAGCGATAGTTATTCCAATCCTCTGATGTCTCCCTCTTCCCATGATCCCAGGGTCAATTTTGATTTGAGTCGGGCCTCAGGTTTGGGTCCAGGGCATAAAAACTTCCAGGACACCTTCACTGGTTCAGCTGGAGTGATGCCATCGCACCAGGGTGCCGGGAAACAAGGCTTCTCTCAACCCCCACAAGGTCATTCGGCCTTCACTCAGAGTGCTCCTTTTATTAACGGAATGCATTCACAAACTCCTTATGGACCTCACATTCCTACTAATGTAACTCAGCCCACAACCGCTCCAGCTGGAAATCCATCCACGTCGGCTAATTATGCTTTCTCCAAAGACAATGCAAACAATCAAGAAGAGATTTCAACAATTTTTGTTGTTGGGTTTCCAGAGGACATGCAGGTCAGTAAGGCAATATCATAAGATATACAAGATCTGATTGTTTGGCATCCAGGAGCGTGAGTTTCAGAATATGTTCACTTTCTCTCCTGGTTTCGAGGCAGCCACTTTGAAGATCCCCAACAAGGAATACACAGCCTATAATGGTATAACTACCAATCGCAGTTTCCCAAATTATAACGGCCATGGTGATCCATACAATCTGATGACCGTTAATTCGGGTGGTGTTCTTGTTGACGGCCGTGAGGGGACCATGGCTTCCTGGTCTGCATCGATGAGCGGAGACGAAGGGAGTTATCATATGCCTGGTGCCAACGCGCCGCCGAGGAAACAAATAATTGGTTTTGCAAAATTCAGAAATCGCGAAGCTGCACTGGAGGCCCGCGATGTGCTTCAAGGCCGTAGAATTGACATCGAAAAGGGGGCTGTCCTAAAGGCTGAGATGGCGAAGAAGAACTTACACACTAAGCGTGGTGTTGGTCCTCTTCCAAACAACGGCATGACTACAAATAATCACAGTATTCCAGTCAGCAGCGCCCCGCCAATGAACCATTCTACACCCCTTTCAGTGAGCCCTGGGGTTAACTACGGCCTATATGGTGGGCCTCCCAATTCGATTCAAGCAGAGCCTTTTGGTGCCCCTTCCGGCGATCCCGTTTTCCTCCGTGAAAGGGAATCCCTGGCTTCTGTGGGCCATTTGTGGAGGGAACCTCAACAAGAGGTTTCTGGTACCTCCAACGTCGGTCTCAGTCATCTTGCCTCTCGAGATCAAGATGAAGAAATGAGACGTCGTGAGGTCGCGTTGAACGTGATGAATTTTAAGGGAATCACAAGAGGACCTCGTGAACGTGCTGTGGAAGAGGAAAAAAAGCTTCGTCCCCGAGCTTCCAACGCTGTTGTCTACGATGCTTTACATACCACTCGTGCGATGGGCTCTTCTCGCCAGTCCTCGGGGTTGAATGGTTACGCCAGTTCGCTACTTCCTCCCGAAACTGAGAATGGTCCTGTTTCTAGTATAGGCTCCAGTCCATCTTTCGGTTATGCTGCTTTCTCGTCTCAGGCACCTCAGACTGTAATTTTTGATGATGCTTCTGGCTCTTGGGATAGTATCAACAAAACGCTTCCTACGCAGTTGCACGAAGGCTCCCAGCGTTCGTCTTCTCCATCCCTACCTCCTTCCAGTATCTCGCATTCCGACGTTCACCACTCTAATGGACCGACGCCCAAGAATGACGATACTTCAACACGTCAGGTCCCCTCCGAGGACACTTGTAGTTCTGTTGGAAGCGTTAGCCAGAGTTTTGAGAGTGACCTTTCTCAGAAGGTTGATAGTCTTGCTTTGAACGCTGTTAATGGCCATGTTTCCCCACAATTACCCTCTCCCTCATCCGGTGCCAGTTCAGGTAGTACAAAGAATGCCGTTGATCAGAACCCACCTGTATGTACTTGATATCCGATTCAAAGTTAAGTGGCAATTCTGACGTACCTGCTGTTTAGATCAATACCTTGTACGTTGGTAACTTACCAACATCACCACCGCCCATTGGCATGCCTCAGGATTATCTGGAGGACTCCCTTCGGGAACTTTTCCGAAATCAGCCCGGTTATCGCCGTCTGTGTTTCCGTCAGAAACACAACGGTCCAATGTGCTTTGTCGAGGTGTGTCAATCTTGTGTTCTGTGATTTGCCTAGACGCTTATTTTTGTAGTTCGAGGATGTCAATGCTGCCACCCGTGCCATGTCTGACCTCCATGGCAATACTCTTAAGGGGCTAGTCAAAGGAGGTGGAATACGTCTCTCTTACAGTAAGAATCCCCTTGGTGTGCGTACCCCGACTAGTGCTTCCAGTACTGGACCTGCGTTGCAACAGCAACAGCTGCAGAATATGCAAGCTGTCCACAATGTTGAGAATGTACCACCTCATCATCATCGTATGATTCTTCGCCGAGAGGATCCCAATTCTCCTGGGAATACTTATAACAATTTCCTCGCGTCACCCCCTCCTCGCTTCCTCACATCCCAACACGTCGGTGGAGCTGGTTTTCTTGGGCCGTCCAGTCCTCCATCGTCTTCCTCCGTCAATAATTTCATGCGCCCGACTGGCAGCATGAATGCCTTCACCTATGGTCTGACAACCATTCCTAGTGACATTGGTGGAGCTTCTGTTTCGCCAAATGGGTTTTTGCCTTTCGGATTGAAGGATCAGCATGACACGATACCCGATCAGAGCTTAGTCTCTGATGAAACATTGCATTAGCAGTAAACTCATTATTTTTATCGCAGCATCACAACAACTTATTAGTGCTCTCCTCTACCTGCCTCCTATCTATTACAGAGGGCGCCTGTCCTCATCACATCTCTTTCCATCGTCTCACTTCAGTCCATTACATGCATAACATTGCAATAACATAACACATCACATCACAACACTCAATAATTCGCACAACATTCCGATAACATTCCGATCCAGAACATGTTTCGAGCAATAAACTTATCTATGCACCCACTTTCCGGTTTTCGCTGACTCTTCAGATCTCTCTTTCTCTGTCTCACATTGAATTCTCGAGTTTTTCTCCCTTTGTATGGATTGTTCGTTCATCTACCGATAATGTCATCATACGTGGTTGTTCTCTGACTTCTAACTTCCCCTTCCCCCGGTTCTTTAGTCGCTTGTCACTATCATGGTTTGATTTTTGTACATGTATTGTTCTTGCCTCTGTTATTGTCTTGCCGTAATACACCCTCTCCGTATATACGCATTGCTCCATCGTTGTGTCTCGTTTGCTCTATACTGCTCTATACTGCACTATTACCTTGTCAGCCACTTTTCACGCTTTTTGTGACTCATCTAGCAACTTGTTTCTGGTGGAATGTTAGTTGGCCATCCTTTGTCTATATTTCCTTCAATTCTGTTGCCACAATTCTGTTGTGTACACTACTATATGCTCCTGTTTAAATACTATTGATGCGTAACTTGATACCCATTTGACTTCGTTATTCGTGAGCTCAGACTTAGGCTTCAAAAGAGATTTTTTTGGAGACAATGTTGTTGACATTCAGTGGGTCTATTGATGGGAGAGATATTGCAGCAGAGTCAGTGAAAGTGGTGAATGAGAGAGAGTAATTAAGCAAAGTCAAAAATTGAATCCAACCGAAAACAAAGAGCTATCCAATAAACGATACACAAATGAGTGGCACACATACAAAGGACTGTGCTTTAACCTACCATATCCATGGTCGAGTAAGTAGCAAGGGAAAAAAAAAGCACAAACAACCAAAGCGCAAAAACAACAATTAAACAACAATTGAATCACAAATCAGAGAGATGTCAACCTGTATCTCCATCCTTAGTGTTACTATCTGAAGGTGCAGGCGATGGAGAGGCTGATACCGACGGCGCAGGAGATGGTGAGGATGGTGTCAATACATTCTCACTTGCAGCTGCCGTCGATCCACTATATGTCTGTGCAGTCCGTGCAGTCACAAACCCCCCAATTTTTACTTTAAACTTCTTCAGTGGATCGCTGCCATTTTTCTGCCGACTTGCAGCAGAATCAATGGCCATGAAGCCAGTCTTGCTCTGTTGTTGTTGTTGTTGTCGAGAAGCGGTAACAGGCACAAAGACCTGTTGTTTTTTGTTTCTGGTCAGTCGCGAAAACAGTTCGTCGTCGTCGTCATCGTCACCACCTCCATTTCCCCTTCTCCTCTTCTCGCCTAACCGAGGTGGAGATGCCATTCGTGGCACGGGGGCAGGTCTCCAACCAGGTGGAGCAGGGGTTTGCCCGCGCACGAGAGATTCAAGTATAGCATCTTCATCGTCCTCATCTTCCTTTTTCGGTACTCGTCTTGGTGGGCCGCCACCTAAAGTCAAACCAGCGGTACTCGGAATCGGACTGGGCGCAAGTTTTGGACCTGAGCCTGTTAGTCCCGTGCTTCCCGGTCTATCCGATTCCATCTTGATCGTCGCATCCGAAGGGAAACCAACGTCTTCATCCTCGTCCTCACCATAATCTACCAGAGGTCTCATCACAGGGGGCCTTAGAGGTGGTCGATGTGTACGACCAACACTACCACCAACTTCTCGCCGCTTCCGTTTCAATAGGTTGATATTGGGATTGCTGTTGATCATCTTGTCCGGCGATAAAACACTTGTCGGGGTGTTGGCAGGAGCACTAGTGAAAGTGGGAATGCGGGATTGTTGAGATATGGAAGGAAGTACGGAATCGTCTTCGTCGTCTTCGGCATTGAAATATTCCTCTTCCTCAGCTTCGAGGAAGCGATTTTGGCCTGGACGAAGACGGGTATCAACGGGCCTGAATCGATGAGGGTAAAAGCAATGCGAGTGAAAGGTTAATTGGCGGATAAACGTAGAGGAAACGGACGTACTTTTCGGGTTCGGTCTCTTTCGGTGGTGGTTCGTTATTCATCTCATAACGCCGTATGAATAACTCAAACCGCTGGCTACCTAAGGATGTCTCTGCGAGCTTTCTGATGTCTACCTCGTGCTTCAACATACAAAATTTAATCAGTTCTTTCATATTATCCTGATTCAACACGTGAGACATGGTTAAACTCCATCAAAAATCCCACAACTCACCCGACGCATACTCTCAAAATATTCCTGACATGAACAACTCAACAAATTGTCCCTCCTCGACTCTTGCAGAGTCAAATCCAGGATAGGCTTCAACACATCATGTTTCATCATCAACCCGAGTATATGAGTATTGTTCTGTTTGAGTAATAGCCGGAATATCCGAAATGAAGCTATATAGGAAAGGCACCAAAAAGAACCACAAAGGAATGAATTAGTGTTTGGCTGTCGAAAACGGACTAGTATCGCGGGAGTCTGATATAGACGCACCATGCCGAAGATGTTTATCCTTAGCTCTGAGAAGCGTAGCTATTCGAGATAAGATGTTGTTTGACGATAGGACATAGAAGTTACTTCGGAAATGATGTTGCAGGATGATGTTGTACAAAAGGTCACACAAGTAGACATAGCGGTTTGTTTGTTCTCGGGTTAAGGCCAAGACATTTTCTGTAAAGAGGAGATGAACAGAGTCACAAAGGGCAATTGAAGTATGAAAAGCACATACCTTTGCAATTTTTCCATTCCTGTAGCTCCAAAAGCGGTTTAAACAGAGTATGCACACAGTCCTTGTAAAAATATTCCAAAAACCGTTCAGTGCCGGTATCATCTTTTCTTGCAGGAAGTTTTGTCCCCGCGACAGCCTAGAGGAAAAACCTGAGTATGTTGACATTTCAAGAGCGTATTAACTCACATGTGCAGCTTCGCCAGTTATTCCAGGTGGATCCCCTACCGGTGTATCCATCCATGATTTTAGCGAATCCCCTACAAGACTCTGCACCGCCAGATCCCGACTCCTGGTCATAATCTTACAAACCATTTCCAGCAACGTCTCAGCCTTATCCGCTCCCCTCTTTCCTGCAGCTCTCTCCTTCTCGATTGCTAGGACCTGTTTTAAGACATGTGCCCTCACACCATTCAGATCATGGTCCAGTAATGCAGAAAAAATCTCTCCTCCGGCAGATATCATTTGTTTGTTCACCTCCACCGATTCCGAAAGATTCATCGCCCACTGAACGGCGAAAAGGATACCTCTGTCAACGAGGATACGAAAGAGCGCCATTCGTGCGGGTAATTGAACATTTTTACCCATGATGCACAGTTGCTGAATGAGAAGAACGACTTCACGGCGCCGGTTGATTTCGGCTTCCGTGAGGTTGTCGGGAGGAGCAAAACTGTATGCACCCGAGCGAGAGTTGGATGAGATGGTAATGTGCGGCGTTTGACCATTGACAGCAAAAACTTCATTCATGGGTGGTCGAGGTGGGTTCACTAGGAGTGAGAATGGGGTAGTAGTCGTCGCCTGTGCCGCCACCGATTGCGTCGGTATAGATGAAGACTCTGTTGCAGAAGGAGTGGCGGGCCCGAGACCGTTGTCCACGTCCATGCCATCGTCCTCGTTCTTCGCTTTCGCGTGATCACCATTCACAACTCCAGGTTCAGAGTCGGCAGACAAATCGGTATCTGGGCATTCTTGTTCTGCCGGGGGTAAATTTATGACCATAGGTCCTTGTAGCCTCTGTTGCATCTGTTGTTGCTGAACCAGTTGTAACTGTAATTGATACCGATGTGCACCGCTCGTCAAAACCTCTTCATCTACAAATAATCGTACAATCTCCTTCAGGAATGACTGGTCTTGCTGGATGTGTGCAATGATGTCGATTTGGTTAAAGATAATACATGAATTGAGAACATTGAAGGTCGAGTCATCCAGAGCCCGAGCGAGGACAACGTCTTTGAGAAACTGAAGGCGATAGGTGTGGTGAATTTTGCGTTGGATAATAGGGTCCTCTATAGGGATGGGTTGGTGGAATTTTGTGGCTTGTTTCAGGAATTCACGATAGTTAGCTTTGTGAGAGGGAAAATCAGGATCGTCTAAAGCCGAAAATGTCAGCAATATTCAGGTACAGTTGATGGAGACACACATTCTAGCATGCCAAGGACGCCAAAAAATAGACCATCGTCTAGGATGTGTTGATACAGATTGTGATCACTAAGCATTACTATAACGTCATATGAGCTCAGTAGGTACAGAAACAAACTAGGAGGACATACAAATAGTCTGCATTAGGCTACATAGAGCATGGAGATTCTCCAAGCTTTCAAGGTCTTCGGCGGTATTGAGGACTTCAGTCAATGATTTGATATATTCCTATTGTTACCCAACGCAAGCACAAGAAAACAAACATGAAAGTCGAATCAGCATCAGCCGTCGGTGATAAAAGTCAAACATGCATCTTGAAAGAAAGGAGTGTATTGACGACAGGTGGTACATGAATGACAGGCGTTGCACAGACATAGAATAAAATTGATGGTGGATTCTGGGTAGTGTGACTCACCTCGTGCTGGATGTATGCACATATCCGTTCTTTAACCTGCTGTGTGCGCGCAAGCGCTTTGATTGCTCGTTCTATTTCACAAATTATGCCAAGCTGTGGTGGAGGAAGATGGCCCGAGCGGATGATATTTGTTGTCGTGATGGAAGCATTGGCTCCGAGTAGAGGAGATGACGATAGAGCATTCGACTCTTCTGAATACTATGGTAAGAGGCGCAGATAGACGCATATAGTTAAAAGGGACGCACCAACACTGTTCATATGTTGTTGAACTTCAGCAATGAAATTCCAAACTTCAGAACATCCTTCAGGATCTTGAAAACTGAGTGCATAGTCAATTCCATCTGGCTCTGTCCATACGATAAGGGTCTCTGCAAGGGTGCACACGTGGATGAATTGCTGAGAGGGAGCAATTTACGGCGATATGAAAAGGACACACCCTGCTGACGCTGGTAAACGTCGTTCGAGTGAATTACGGTACGGAGAATGACATCGTTGAAATCTCGTTCCGAGCGAGCAATGAGCAATGCCTCTCCTGTTTCCTCCTGGAACTGCCCCAAGCAGAACGCGGTCCCCTGATCTGCCCAGCGTGAACCTACAAGCTCGTACACCTTGTCCATAAGTGATTAGAAGAAATGCGGAGCATAGAGTGAAGGTTGCACACCTTGACGCGCTTCATAGAGTCACACTCCTGTATCCAATCATTGGTTTCCTCGACGACACTCCCAGCCTCCTCGATGGTGATGGTCCCAGGACTATGGTCAACAAGCTCAATTGTGCTATTGACTCCGTTGAGCATCGGCTCTGTGCCTTCGAGCCTTATGTCTTGGTGCAACTGCTGATCGACGGCGAGGTTGTCGGGCTGAGAGGCAGGAGCGACTGTGGAGTCGAGAACGGCATCGTGTGAGACGGTAGATGGTGAAGACAGGGAAGAAGAGGTGGTCTGTGCGCTGTCTGAGTGAGAGATAATGAATGAGGTGGCCGGATCGAGCGCAGAGGAAGCGCTCATTGGGATGGGAGTTGGTGAAGAGTGTTGGCGCTCCGCTAAGCCGGGATCAACAAAGAATGCACAAGAACACACCGACAACGTCACACTTGTGTCTGTGTCACACTTGCGCGAAAAATATTAAACTACCCCGCATATTCAGCCCGTGACTGCTGTGTTTTGTCTGGGGAGCTTGAGATACGCTTCTCGCAGCCCACTGTACGGACTAAAGTAGACCCGACATGTACTAGCACCGCATATCTCGCATATCCACAAGATCTCACATAGCATCACGTGATCTTTCACCGGCAAATCAACAAGGCAGTTGCCGGCGGAGTAATTTTCCATAAAGAGGTTACCGTCACACTAGCATGATGTAAGCGTGTTACGCGCTTTCCAGGCCGACGCCCACCAGAATGCCAGAAAAAATTTCAAGGGTTGGGCTGACTGCCACTGGACTCGCTCTTTGTACGGCAGCTCTTGCATATGTCATTTACTTTGACTACAGACGCAGGAACGATGCTGGATTCCGCAGGAAGCTCCGTATGTTGCGGCCAACTCACCTGTGTTTTCCCTGATTATTTGCCAGGTAAGGAGAAGAAACGTATCGATGAGACGGTGGCACAGCAAGTCAGCCAATCACCTGTTTCTCTTCCCAATGCCATTCCACAAGGTGGCATTACTCCTCAGCTCCTGAGGGCCGCGTACGAGCAGGCCACGCGCGAAGACCCTCCGCCCAGCGCCGTGGAGAGGGAACAATATTTCATGACTCACATTGGCATGGGCGAGCAACTTCTCGCTCGAGGTCTGCCCTTCCGACATGCAAGATGGTCTACCTGTTGACATGTCTGCCCTAGGTTCCTCATTCTATCTCACGGCAGCCATTTCATTCTACATGGCTCTCAAAGTCTACCCGAGCGAGGCAGAACTCCTTTCTATATACCAAAAAACAATTCCTCCGGCCGTGTATGAGGTTTGTCTTATTGGTCCTGATTCTCCTCAGCATGCTTAATCTCATGTGTCTTAGATTGTCACTAGTTTGCACAGCTTGGATGTAAGTATATCTTCCCCTTTAGAAGAGGAGAGGGAGGCAAAAGGGGGTGGTTTGGAATCAGGTCATTCGAGGAATAGTTCACCCTCTGAGACGTCTTCTCAGGAGTGGGATAAACTTTCCAATCCCACATCGTCATGAGCATTCGTTCAGAATTTTTCGGACTGGTCGTATATGCCTTTGTTTGAGCACGTTCTTCGCATGAGCTCTATTCCTGCTCACTACGCATTCTATCTTTTGCATCATCTTTCTTATGTATGGCGGGCTCTGATATACCCTTTTTTTTGGTGCGCTTTCCTGTTTAGGCCGTTATTCGGCGTGCTAGTGAGTATCTCCAAGTCCTTCCCTCAGGCCGAAGATTGAGTTTGGTAAATCAGGTTATTATGAATACTTTCCTCCCCACTCGATGAATGTTAAAATCAAAACCAGTGACAACGGCCGTGGAACCCTTGTTGTCACCAAGGACATTCCTGCTGGCGAAATGATCTATAAAGTACATACGCCACTCATTCACTCGTCATAATTTCACTCAACCAGTATTTGCCCCTAACAGGAATATCCGGTTGTAGCAGTTCTAGATGCCGATCTCGAAGCCTCAGGAAAATATTGCTCGCACTGTTTCCGCTCCTTAGGTCCTTCCACACCCACCCACAAACTCCCCCAAAACCCCCTTGGAAGCACGTTCTGTTCTGAACAGTGTCTCAAGGACGACAAAGCTCAATCTACCTCCCTCCTGTTCACTCAAGAACCCCCTCTTCCGCCTGAATTTGGTCCAGCCCTTTCTGGGCTTGATAATGTCGCTCGCAAAAAAGCCCAAAATAATTTTGTAGAATATCTCAAAACCGAAAAACGATCACAGCCACTTCTCGCTGCTCGTTTTATTGGGAGGCAAGTTATGATTGAAACCAACAAAATGGTAGCAAAAGTCCAAAAAACACTTTCTGGAGAACAGCAGGAGGAACGAAGATCAGATCAGAATGATTTCACAGATGCGACAAGTGGTGACTACTTGCTTGCGGAGCACATGGAAAAGCTGAGGTTTCTGGATATGCAGCCCAACGGAAGAGAATTACCGTTGCTTGCTGGTGTACTTGAGAAGACATTACCTGGGCTTGAACAGTTTGTAACACGTGAAAGGTACTCGACGCTTCTCGGCAAAATAGCTTATAATGCTGTTGGGGTTGGTGGACGTGATGATAAGGTTTGTTCTCTTGTCATTTTGTTTCTAGTTATCTATTGTTCATCGTTGTCAAAACAGCCCGAGTCTACAGCTCGCCCTGAAGACGTAGAAAGAACCCGTACCCCTGTCGGAACCCAACATCAAATTGGTTCTGCCCTCTACACTCTATCTTCCTACGCAAATCACTCTTGTATTCCCTCTGCAACATTGACTTTCCCACATAATACAACGGAACTCCATCTGATTGCCACACAAGACTTAAAAAGAGGCGACGAAGTAACAGTCGCATACGTTGATGTTTCTCAACACGAGAACGAAAAGGAACAGGAGACAGTACTTGAAGCAAGGAGACGCCGACGATTGGAGTTAATTCAAGGTTGGAGGTTTGCTTGTGCTTGCGTCAAATGTGAAGAAGAGGAGAGGGGCCTGAGTCAAGAGCAAAAGGAGGAGGAAAGGAAGGAAGTACCGGAAGGGAAAGATGAGAGTCGAGTCGAGGGGAAGTCTGACGTTATTGACAATTGAGAGAAAATATTAAACATGGAAGGAAAGGATCTGTTTTACTTGTTCCATTCTTTTCTTGGCTATGGACTGGGTTTTGAACCTGTTTGTAGTGAAGGGATGTACCATGTACATCTCCTTTGAAACCCCACTTCCCATTATGACAAGAATAATACTAAAAGTAATGACATCGTACACGTGTGACATAAACCCATACGCGAGTAGTTGAGTACGTTGGCTAACGATAACAAACGGAGCAGAAATCACACATAACACAATTGCAAACTTGAGAAATATACCAACATCAACTACGTATGCTTACAACACACGAGATTAAGTTTCAAGGAAGTAGGATAGCTATTGGTGAAAACAGCAGACGTGCAAGCAAACTCGAAACCTGTTTTGTGGGTTTTTTTTAACGTTTTCTTGAAGAAATGCAGCTATTGTTCGTTCGACTGTATGAAGAAAGGGGAGTTGGTGTCGACCGTATATGGTACGAGTGCGTGGGTGTGACTACGGATGGTTTCTAATTTGGATGAAAAATGATGAAAACGGAACAATGGTTTCCATAACGGCTGGTATTACTGTTGTGCAAGTTCTCGTTTTCTTTCAAGAAAAAACGCAAACACTGCAGATTATGAACACTTGAAGTGCTCGAGGTTCCAAGTTCAAATTAGGATGCAAGACTCCTCCACATTCCCTCCTCAGGGAGTTCGGCTCTTGCCTGGAGGATCTTGAATGCATGATGTCGCCCACGTTCACCGTCAACACTTTGCGAAAGAACTTTTTTCTCCTTCTGTTCTTCTTCGTCTTCTTCGTCAACCTCAGCAACAAAGTCGAGATTCCCGAGATCCAAGAACCTGGACCGGCTTCGTTCTACATATGAAGATTTCCTCGCCACAGACGCCATTGCTTTCTTGGGTACCATAGCACCAACACCACTGGGAGGAGCCACAATGGATGCTTGATGGGAGCCTTCAGTAGAGGGTTTTTTCTGATATGATGCTAAAGAGAGAACTTCGCGATGGCGGTTTTGCGGCACTACATTGATGGGTAGGGACCTAGAGAAGCCGAATTGGTTGTGATGGCATCTTTCTCCGTAGTCTAAGAGATGGGAAATTTTAGTTTGATAGAATGTAGAATATATAAAGAACTGACCTTCGCTATCTGTGTCTGAATCAGAAGTTGGTCGAGGGCTCGAATCTGTCGTCTCTTCGCTTGTCTCTTGATCGGTTGTGTCTTCCTTGTTTTCTCCGTCGATCCTAGATATCGGTTCCGAAGGAGGTAGCGCCGACATTATGTTGTGGGAGTACGCCTCATGATTCGAGAGTCTGCCAGACCGCATATGAGAGGGAGCTGGAAGTGAGGCTGGTCGTAGGGCTAAGAACGAGGCAGGCAAGCCCACAGTATGTTGTGGCTTTGTCCTTCTCTCCCGTTGATGGGCAACCGGTGGATCGAGCAGGGGCAAGGGGGGCTGGACTTCTCTAGGCTGGGTTTTTGCACCCACGTCGTCATCAAGATCAAAGACCATTTCTATCAAGATGATGTCAGCTGAAGGCTTTAGCACAAATAGCATGAGTTCAACTCACCTCCGGAGTCAGATTTGTTTGAGCTTTGAGATTTCCTAGAGCTCGAATCCCTAGCTTGTTTAGTGGAGTTTTGAACGAAGCGAACATGCTTGTCCTTGCTCTTGATTCTTTTGTCTTCTTTATCCTTACCCTTCGCATTCCCATTGGTGCCGCTGGCAGCAGCTGAAGATCCATCATTTGCCGCATGTGGCGATGGGACAAGCATTCCCATTGTCTCATTGTGATCCGGTGCCGATTCGGATACACGTTCCTGCCTATGTCGATGTAACTCGTTTTCGATGCTCCGAAAGTACTGGTAACTTGCTGTTGTATTAATGGTTTCATCCACTCTGCGCCTGAATTGAAGAACACTTGTGGATTCCCGTTCATCAGCTGAGTTAGGGACCAGAGTCAGCGATTCCGAGCGCACAGACATGCCTTCGGGGCTGTTCGTAGGTAAAGTCTTGTCAACCATCGCCTGATGCAGGTGGGAGGACTTTGCAATAGATTGCGAAAGCCATGACTTTCGTGGTGGAGGCAGCGTGGTTTGTGGTGGAGCTGTGATAGAGACAGGTTCGAAGCCAGGAATACAGACAGGCGCTCTGACGCCACTGCTCCGGTGATTGTTGGTTACAGGTGATGACCATGTTACAGTTGACGAAGGTGGTCGCTCCTGTTGAGTTTTCTCTGTACCAGACTTGAACTTGAGCCAAATTCGTTCAAGTTGTTCCCTGAGTTCAGCCTCTTTCTCTTGAACTTCGGCTACTTTAGCTCTTACAATTCTGGTGAGTTCTTCGTTCGCAGCTGCTCGAATGTTCTGGGAGTCTTGTTCAGCTATGGAAAGAATATGAAGGAAAACAGGATGTGATGGGGTAAAAGGTGGTGGTGGAAGCAGAGGTGGTAGTTGGCTGAGGTAAGATTCAGGGATGGCAGGAGTAGCTGTTGGTGCAGCAGATTCGGGGGAAATCAGGTTTGCTGATGAAGCGGGCGTCTTGTCGGATGGAGATGGTAGGACAAGAGAGAAAAGGCTAGAATATTCTTTTGATGACGCTGTCTCAGCAATCGCTTCATTGCTCTGGTAAAGGTATTCTAGTCAACATGGTAGCTTTGAAATGAATATTCAGGCATTGAAAGACCCAGTAAAAACACGCCCAAGCAATCATCCCTTGGGCAGGCATGCATACTAGACAACCTGGCATGACAAGGTAGATGACTCACCAAACAGTCCTTGTGTACCTCGATCCACCCGCTAAGGCTCTTCATAATCTCCTGTTCTGCCCAGACATTACTTGGAACCAAGGGGAGATCGTTTGCCTCAACTTCAGAGGAAATGACTTGATGCACACGGTAGACAAGGAGGTCGCAAATGAGACATTTTAATGTGGTAAATCGAGACCTGGTCGAGCCAGATATAATTTCGCCCCGCGACTTGACTCTGAGTGTCAATTGGGGATGTGCCTAAATAAATGGACATCAGAATCTGCGTCCAACCGGCGGGGATGATGTACGTACCACTTGAATGCCGTCGTCGCCTACATTAATTCTGAAAAATGTCGTATCATCCGAGTCGGACGACGGAGGACTCGCACTTGTCAACCGAACATTGAGACACTTGCAGGCAAAAGATTGCGGAGGAGGGGTCGTAGATGCCATGGTGGCTATGAAGAAAATATGGGTCTGAGTCAGACGGAAAAAAACGGCTGGCCGTTGACTGTATAGAGCCGAAAATGCAATTAACCGAAACAGTCAATGGTCTATGTACAGGCTAGGTAAACTCCCACACTACACATACACTATCAAGGGCGTGGCGTCTCACTCCTCAGTCACCTGTCCTTTTTGGATTCGTTCTCTGCCACATCGACAACAGTGGTCATCACTTGTCCATATTCGTTAACCCGCTTGGGATCAACACGGTAAATCCATCGCTTAAAACCGCGGCTCAGCCTCTCCTGCTGCGGTGCACAAGCACGGATATCCTCACCTGATACAAGAAGACAAGGAACACCACGTCATCCCTAGGCGGCTGCAATCAGTAACTATCTATCAATGAGGAGCCATGCTCACCGGAAGCAAGCAAGCCGATGTAAAAATGGCATCTTGATGCAAAAGCTGCAAACCATGATAACGACTAACAGAAAATAGATGAAATGCTCTTACGCAAAAAGATCATCTACCACGGTAGAGAGCGATTTGTATATCATTGCTTTCATAGGCATATGTGCCACACTCTGTCAAGCCTGTCATGACTCAATCCCATGTGAGGAAAAAAAGTCCTACGGCGAACCTTGAGTTTATAATTGATGATCAGCTGAGGGACGAGCTGCGCCTGGAGAATATAGATGAGTCCATGTGCTTTTCCAGTGTGAAATCCCACAGGAACGCACAAACCCGAACATATAGACAAAGGATGTCAACGTCGAAATGATAAAACTGTACCACCCTCTGTGTGGCTCGTATACCAAAGAGTATCCGGTATAAGCAATCAGCAGTGGTATAGCCACATATGACACGTAGCGGAATGCCAGTCGGTCAAATCTATGGTCATCAAGTCAGGATACAGTTCGTGCAGAAGTAGGAGCACTGAATGGACTCACTCTTGGGTTTTCTTCTCGTCTTCGCTCAGGACATGCTTATCTAGAGCTGATTAGAATATGAAAAGCTCTATATCAGCAGCGAAACACACCTTTAATATCGAGCTTGTATGGCAACAATGAGCCCCCAAGTGCGGGGACTACTTTGATGTCAACAGCTTTCGTGATCTGATTTCATCACATGAGCCCTTTGGGTTAACGGAAAGGGTAAAGTACAGACCTTCCAAGCTTCTATGACCACTCCAATGCCGGACCCCATAAGAATCATCCAGCTTGTGTTCTCATTGTTGTCGATGAGATAGAGAAGGACAACGACTTGCACGAATACGTTGGTAAATATCTGCTCTGACGATAAATGCTTCACCTCGTCGACCACAATATGAATTTACACACCGTCCTAGTATCAAAATAAGTCAATTCATCCGACAAGGGAGGAAAGGAGATCTCCGGATACATACCGAATTGAGACGCCAACCATTTCTTTCTTTTCCCGCCAATGGGATACATCCGACTTGAACGCCAACATCTCAAAGCTTTTATGATGAAGATGTGATTCTTGTGTCAATTTTTGCTCCGTGCCAATCAAAGGGCGATACTTACACAACATGAAGCACACTCACAAGACCGGTCAAACCGAGGAACCATGGGTTTGTCTCAATCAACATCCGTTTGATTTCATCAAGTTCCGACGCTGCGCCCGTGCCTTGTTGTTTGGCAGCTTCATTGAAACCAGCAGTCATTGAGGCAAAGAGCTGGAATTTGAAAAACGACATAGGCTGAAAAGTAATTTCAAGAGGAAAAGTGGGTGTCGTTTGATTGATTTCCACATATTGTGATCGTAGATGCCAAAACTCATTCGAAAATATTATGGGTTTGTAGAAGCCTTTAGTTCCGGTATCGTCGCGCTCATTTTCGACCAAGTGGATATCTGTCAACACAGTCTTGAAATCAAGGCTCCTCAAGATTTATGTATACTCACGTTCCCTCACCACCGGTGCGAGGCTAGCATAGGGCACCTTGGTGTTGTCAGAAATCAACGCCAGCGTTATATTCTACCAGAAATTGATGTTGGATGCATATTTCCCGGATTTGAAGATTATTACCTTATGCCAATGCGGCACGATTACATTTGTCTATAACTAGATCAGTAGGTCCTCGGGTACCTTGGATATTTGAAATCACCTCGGGGATGTCTTCCTCCGGCTCTTCTTCTTCCTTGTTCGAAAGCAAGTTCTTTTCCTTCCTGGTCTTAATCTTCGCCATATAAGGCGTCAGCACTACAGTTGGAAGCTTTATTCAACCGGTATACACTTGGAAAAATTAGAGATAACGAACGTTTTCGGACGTGGTGAATGTCCTTAGGATTGGATTTATTATGATACGGATTGGGGTTTGCTCCATTTCGTGTCAAAAAGATGTCTACCCACAATGTCCCGTTGTTAAGCACGAACTAGTGGGAAAACAATCAAAGACTGATACGACGAGATAAAGATACAACACACCTCAGGAAACTTGATGTCATAGTTCACCATGCGGATATCACTCCAGTCACCAAACGTGATATCCTTCCAAACAAAGTGTGGTAAACCTGCCGCTTCATCCCTTCGTGACGATACAGTGCCTTTCGAGAATACATCCCCACGCGGTGACGTAGACAAGTAAACATGCATGTCAAGCGCCAGGTTAAGTGGCCATGATGGAAGAACCTCAGTTGGTGGCCTTAACCAAGGGTTTGTTTCGGGCGTGTTTCCGATTGTGCCTGGACTAGAGGATGGCTTGCTTGCAGCGGGCGGGGTTAATGGTAAGAAGAATTTACCAACTAGCCAGGGCACAAAACATAAAACATAGTGTTAACAGGAGTAATCAGATATGTACGCACTCAATTGCGACAACGCGTACGCAAAAAAAATTTGCTAAAATGATGTATCATATTGATGTCTGGTCCATTTGTAAAAAGCAGCATACCTGAAGTATTCTAACGACGTTCTTGAAGGCTGAAGACTCTTCACGAGTTCCTGTCGCTTGACTCTGTTGAACAGGTTGTTCTCGTTCCCCAGGCATGCTGGAGGATCCAGATGATGCTCGAAGCTGTCACAACTATATTACCGATCATTTTTGATGCCATCGTACCACGCCAGAGAATTGGCAATTACCTAATCACCATCAATCTATATTATATGTTAGAAAATGTGCTTGTATTTTGAGCAACGGCTCAGACCGTGTTGAAAATGACCCAATCTCTTGAGATTTGAGATTTGGATATAGTTCATGCAAGCCAGTGCAATGCACATGATGAGTGCATTGTTATTGTCTTATTGTAAACTTCATTTAGCCATATCTCCACAACTAGAAGTCTAGTAAGCATAAGGGCAACTGGAAAGGTTTGACACCTGAGACATATCAGATTTTACATGGATATTGACCATCCACGTAGTATTTTAAATATGAACAGCATGCTACAAGGGACAATCATGCACCTGTTTGTGTTGTGCGATCGCAACAAAAATACCAACAGCTATATGTACAAGGTGCAAGTGTCTTGAAGCATATCCAGTAACGACTTGGCAAATTTCTTTTGATCCAGCCACTTTGTTCTCAATGTTGCAGTGATTGTGGTCTCTTTTATTGTACCCTGATTGCTTCCAAATTTTCCATTCCTTGTCATCATTTTTAGCGACTCATTTTACCCAGTCAACCAATATGGAGAGGTCACACACATATGTGCCATGGATTGCACCTTCCCAACCTTGGCCATCTGTCATGTTGTGAGATGTGAGACCATAATTTCCATTGTTATCTACTAAGTACTTACAAGATCTTGTAGATATCTATAATTCTAGGGAATACATATTAGCCGTCTGCCATATATTGCGAGACGTCTGAGATATATATCTCTAGTTGTAGTTTTATTATTAGGACATGTTGACGAGAATCCATTTAGTCACCATCTCAAATCATCTAACAACATTGCCAATAACATAGACACACAAGACATTAACCATGACAACCCATACAAATTGACTGTGCAATAACGACATGAATGCATTACAAAATGAAAAAACGCGACTACCTGTCGCTAATAGCATGTAAAGAAAACAAATCTACTCTTCCGGGTTCACTTCACCACCCTCATCCTTGTCAGCAGCCTCCTGCATATCCGAAGTCCACAGGGTAAGGTTATCACG
>Ga0153940_1000452_pt1 | contig 21698 bp, 24 predicted proteins | sample TSNJ024MetaG_FD_104736 | JGI IMG/M metagenome (GOLD analysis project Ga0153940, IMG submission 104736) | Attine ant fungus gardens microbial communities from New Jersey, USA - TSNJ024 MetaG | ecosystem: Host-associated > Fungi > Mycelium > Unclassified | place: USA: New Jersey, Brendan T. Byrne...
ACGTCAGTGGTTTTGATTTCATCCTTCAGCTTCGGTTTTCGTTCATCAATGATGTAACGATGGCCACCTTGCTATTGTTTTGTTCACTTATTTTCTCTCTATCATATTAATCTTCCTCTGTTTTGATTTTCGTTGCTTACTCTCCAGAGGACTAGACTTATACACTGTTTATTTATAGTATTATCTTGTAACATGCGTTCTGTACTGATACTTTTGGAGGTAAAACTACTGTAGCCCATGGTGGCTGTACGTTCCTATTATTTTACTTCATTGGCATCTGGTCTTGCTGTAATCAAAGAAATAGGCGAGAATTGGGGCTCCGTCCCGCTGAACACGGTTGAATCAAAAGCTTGTTCCGAGCCACTGCCCATGATGATAATTGAAGTGTAGGGAAGGAGGAGTTAACCAAGAAAAGTCTTTAACTTTCAGGAGTATCTCTACCTGATCCCAGAATAATGGAACACTCATTCAAGTTCTGATACACTGGCAGTTCGTGCCTCGGGTGCCCAAATGAACAAGTGAGGATACGCCTAAAAAAACTTTCAGGGTGAGATTTCACCAGACACTGTATGTACAATGAAGTACATATGCCTTCTAAATCCTTATCCCTCCAATCTTCGCAGTAAGCGCGCTCACTTCACTCGTATCCCATATGACTAGAGCACCATCTACGCCAGTCGTACTGACCCTAGCCACATACCCATCCTGAGAGTCATAAGGTCGAACACTGGTTATTGTATTTTGATGAATTGTGTTGAGTTTCGTATCGGAAAATATAGATCCACTGGTGGTTTGACCACGGGAGTCTGCATCCCGGAAAGTTGCAAAGGCACCAGTCTTCAGGCGACCAACCCCAGTGTTACTTCCAAATCCAGAGCGGGAACCTTCAGAAGTCCTCGAAGAAGAAGCATCATCGAGAGTTCCGACTTCTTGCCAGCCTTGTTCCGAGCCCGCGAAGACCAAGGGCCTACAATCGTGTCCTGCTGCTACAATGGTCTCTCCTGAAGTCCAGGACAAGGCAATCAAAGGCAAGGATGGTAATCGAACAGTGTGTACAGTTGGACTGCCTGGATATACAATGGTAATAGAACTGTCGTGGCCTAAATATAAGATGAAAATGACCGATCAATGAGGAGGGGAAAACACGGCTTACTAGCGAAGGCAAGCACATCTCCAGAAGGCGAGAACCCAACTGCATGGACCCATCCACCAGCTGGAGATGAATACTCCCCACAGATGGTGTTGAACGGTAACTTTGACCCCCAAACACTGGGAGCAGGGCTGGGGGCGAACATGAGTGAACGATATTCCAAATCGCTTTTGTTCTGCCTACCGTTCATCAACTTCCTTGATGTAGCCTGAAAATACCCTTGCTTTCATATCAGCACTACCGGCAGCGAGTAAAACATTGTTTGGGTGCCAATCGATAGATAATACCGTGGACCTGATGGGTTTCTTGAGATGCTTAGCCACCCACCAGTTACTTTCTTCGTCAAAAGAACAGACAGCAATAGCCCTGGAAAGACATTAACATCATGTAGGACCTGACTAATCGAACATAACCTTGCACCACTTGCCACTGCAAACTTATTCTCCAACGGGCTCCAACGTACGTGGGTTGCGGCACGATTGATCCTCAGCAACACAAGGGTAGGCTTCCAAACAAGTTTCCCTGTCTCAGGGTCTGGAGTCTCCGTCCAAACATATGCATTCCTGTCTTGAGAAGCTGTTACGATGCGATTTGACCTGGGAGCCCAATCGATTGAGGTAACCAGCTTATCATGCTAGGCCCAAGAATCAGATATTGGTTCTGCGAGACACTAGTCATGTACCTCTGATAAGACTTCTGTTGGAATCCATTCCTGGTCCCTCCGCGAGTACAATTGGACGTCCTTGCTATTCAGACTGACTGCGAGCTCTATAGAGGTGCTTAGAAATGCGTTTTTAAACTGCAGTCTGAGCCAACCTTGGCGATCGACACTGAATGCATGACAAGTTATGGGGGTCTGAGAAAGGGAGTGGATTTCAGGAGGCATTTGCAGAGGACTAACAGTCAACTACTGCAATGATGCAAGAGATTAACAATTGTGACATTGCATCTGTGTTATGTGTTGTGACTTGTATATAACAGTTACACGCATTATTTACTTGTCGGTTCTCAGCCCCAGCCTAGGTTGATATTGCAGGAAAGGAAACAAAATGGAATGTTCATAGCATATGATCTAGATGTCAAGGACCATCAGACAGCTTTATCGGTTCCTGGAGTCGACGACGGCTGGCTGGAGTTGGACCCCGTTTCTTCTGTAGGCTCATCAAACTTACGCATCTGCTTCGCCCAGCGGAGGCCACAAGCATTGCAAAGAGTCTTCGGACCATCAGGTCCCTGAGTGTTTAGGTTGAAGTCAGCGTGAAGGCGCTATATTTATGATCGCCTACCTTCCGCCACTCAGGAGAATCTGTTCGCCCACACTTTCGGCATACATACTGTTCAGTTCCATGGGCCTTCTTGAGCTTGGAGGCAGAAGGGACATAAACATCGTTGAAATCTTCCGGTAAAAGCAAAGCAAACCTTCTTTTTTCTGGTACTGTCTTCAGGATCGTCCGAATTCGGCATGAGAGTTTCTCCATTACAGTTCGCACTAATCAGACTGCTGTCGTGACTAGCTGCAGAAGCATTCTTAAGTGCGTCATCAAGGAGGCTAGAATATTGAGCACTGCAAATGTGAGAGGAACTTCAACGGCAAAGAGGAGGTGCTAACTGTTGCAAGGAAGACGTGGCATACATGGAGTTCATAGTTGGCAATGCCTGTCCTGCAGACATGATCTGTGAATCTACCTGTGTTCTGAGAACAGAAAGACGTTGTTGTAATCTCTCGTTTTCCGTCTGCAAGTCCAGGAAGGTGTTAAGCCTATAAGTGAATGAGGTTCATGACTGTTGATAATTGATTTCGACCCACATAGCAATATTCCTACTAGGATATGGCTTTGCAATAGCAAAAAAACATTTGCAATCTGGACCCTGTTCGGTAACAGAGTGCGGGTAGCCCTTTAACTCGAAAAGAACATCGTTGGGCACGACTGACCCCGGTTTGAGCGATGGGTTACTCTTCAATCGAATATAAGAAACAAATTCGCTATTGGTGCGAATTGAGTCTTCGAACCCACGCTGAAATGCGGACTGATCTTCGCCTGCATTGTGCTTAAGGAGGATCGCTCGCAAGTTGGCATCCAGGTTTGATCTCACCGACAACAAAATCATGTAAGTGAAGGTCCAGAACGTCAGTCTCATTCCAGCCCAGTAGCTCTGTAACAGCAGTTCCACAATATAGGACCTTGCCCTCAGGCGAGAGAATGAGTATAAGGACATCTGTAAGCCCAGTAATTAGTATGTCTGCCCAGCGTTTGCGCTTGGTGAACTCGAAAGTAGACAAAGGATTGGATGTGGTATGGTGATTTGTCTGAGAAGATCCTGCACCAGACATGGCCGCCGTCTCTCAAGTACCCGCTGCTTTCTATTTAGAGGAACTGTTCATGAAGTTAGTGTCAACTAACGTCAACTGTCACACACAAAGCCTCCAATACGGCCACATTGGTGGATACCTTGGAGTGAAACATTGAATGGATAGGTTCGAAGCCGACATTTTCTGTGCTCACAGCTAAATTATCCCGATGTACCTGACTTGAGCCTATCAAGAATTACTCGATTGACAAGACCTACAATGAAGCGTAGCAATGAAGATCAGCACTCACGATCTTATTGAAAACTTCAAGACATCACGTTCTACACCGATGATGGTAAGTTCGTTAAGACCATCAAGACCACTTCTTTGGATAAAGGATTGTCAAGTCTTTTACTATAGCCTTTGCTGTGGATGATTTGAGCTTTGTAGTGTTTCATTGACAAATATCAGACGTTGTCAGATTTGCCATCTGTCGTCTATTCTTAGTAAAACAATGTATGGTCATATCTTATCCTAACTTGTGCATCTTCTATCCACCCTTTTACTTTTACTTTCTTGAGTACTCGTTATTCATTGATTCTGTGAGCCCTCGCGGGCTTTGAGTCAACATACGGAAAAATAGTAAGCTGAAATCTGAAGAAATCTAAAGACGATGCGCGCCAGACGGACTAGAACCTCGGCAAAAATCCCCAATCCTTTATACTGATAAGTCCGACGAGAGCAGTGTTTTCACCAAGTCATGTCCACATAGAGAGGATAACATTCATGATTGGAAAATGGAGTTGAATCAGAACTTACGGACTGGGCCGGACTGAAGGGCTAATCAGACTAAGTACAGTGACGCTGGCCGGAATCTAAAGACTATTTGAATCTGAATAACAGTGTACAATGTCAAACATTAGCCCAATTTTCAATTCCAAGGCACTTGTAACAGACATGGTGGATCTTGGAAAAAATAAGTCATACAAACACACGTATAATTAACCATGTGAAGCCAATAGAAGGGTATAAAACACTACCAAGGAAACCTAAGGTGCCAGAAACCGATAAAAAAAAGAAAGAGTAAACTGTGTCGAGATTATAAAAACATAGCGGGCGAAAAGGCAGCTCTCTAGGAGATCAGGGAAACCGAAAATGTACAATCATAATCATAAAGATAACGAGAGACTATAGGCATGCAAATTTGGATTTTCGCTTTTGAAGTTCTTCCATCCGCTGGTCGAGTTGTTGACGTACTCGTTCCTTTGCTTTTTTCTCCTCCTCGAGTCTCTGTTCAAGGGACTGCTTCTCCTCGACGATTGACTGTCGGACATTTGCAACCTCGTATTTTGCCTCAGATAGCTCATTGCGAAGGCTCTCTATTCGAGAAGTGAGGGTGTCGCGCTCACGAGCCAGTTCTGTTGCTTGCACGCGGGCCTTGCGGACTGAGTGACCATCAGTGAAACAGCAGTGATATGAATGTAATATATCGCTCACGGTTCTTCTCTGAGTCTCCCAGCGACGCCTCCAGGGTGCTCACAAGATCCATATGAGCCTGAAGATCACTCTCGCAATGAGTCAATTGTTTATTGAGTGTCTTGATTATTGTTTCTTGTTCTTCAATCTGCTTGGATTGCTGTTCAATCTTAGCAGTCAATTTGGAATCAGGGATAGGTTGAACATTGGGCAGTAGATGTCCGAGCGAGGTTGCTGGTGAATCAGGTTGGGATTCTTTAGAACTGGAAATCGTCATATTAGAGGATGTATGCGATGACGTGCTGAGATTGGAATCGCCATTAATATGAGTCATGAGGCGGGGAGGGGGAGGCGGTGGCACTGAGGGCGGTGGGGTAGGGGGAGGCAGTTTTGAAGGTGGAAGGCCAGCGGCGCGTGAATAACCAATCGGGCGGTCTGAGGATCGGACATTGGGTGGGGAGGCACTTCGCGCTATCTGTGCCTGCAAATCACGGACCAGATTGTCCTGTCTACTTTTCTCCGATTGCAGGTTATCCTTCTCATCCTTGACCTTTTGCCAACTCTCCTTGAGATCTGCGATGTGTGATCGATGTCGTTCAAGTTCCGACGCCAAGGATTCCCGTCTGGACACCTCTTGCACCAACTTCGTTTGTTCAGATCGATTCTTCTCCAATTCTTGCTTCAGCTTTGCAACTTCAGCTGTAAGCCCATCCCGTTCCGAAGTGACAATCAGCATCTGTTTCTGCAACTCATTCGTCTTCTCTGTCATTAGTTTCTCGTGCCGACGGCTTGTTTCATTGTATAGTTTGGCAGATTCTTCAGCGGCCACCTTGCTTGCTTGGGGTTCTTGAAGAAGAAGGTCTTGATCCTTTTGAAGCACCCGCTTTTCTGAAACATGTTTGTGTTCAAGCTCGGAAAGCTGTGCCCGCAATGCTTCTGTATATTCGTTCTCGAGAAGCGTTCGCATCTTCTCTTGTTCTGTAGCGTTCAAACTTTGAAGAGCATTTACAGCATCTTCATGCACTACTAAGGCTTGCTGGCTCTCTTTCTGCATATCTTCGAGAGCCTTCTGATGCTGCTGCTGGATGGCGGCGGCGTCGGCCTGCAAGGCAGCATGCTTCTGGTCATAGTTAGTTGACAATTGATAGTACATCTCTTCGTGTGTCCGCCTCAAAAGATTCAATTCATCTTCAGCTCGGAGCTGGGCATCCTTCAGTTCCTGTTGATGCTCCACTTTCAATTTTTTGACGTCCTGTTCATGACCCCATTCCATCTCTTGAAGAGTGGTTGCATGCCGTTCACGAACACCTTGGAGAATGGCATCAGAGTGCTTATTAGCCTTGGATAATGCAGTGTCAGCCTGCTCTTTCTGATTCGAAAGCGACGATGACAAGGAAACTACTTCCTTCCTCCACTCTTCTCGAAGCTTCAGGTTCAATTGCTCGGATTCAAGACGGAGACGATCCATCTGCAACCTCAAATCATCTTCTTTTGCTTGCAACATTCGCGCGTGAGAGTCTTTTAGCGCTTCGATGTCCTCCGCGTATGACATTTCTTTTCGAGCGAAGGCAGCAGCATGCTCCTCTTGTAACTCCTTCATAGTATTATTCCGGAAGGTTTCGGATTCAGATAACGAGCCCTGGCGCGCAATTTCGGCCATCCGTAGTTCGCCGGCGTGTTCTTCCCGAAGGCGTTCAACTGTCGCACTGGCCTCGTTCTTCAGCTTACTAATTGCTTCTGCATGATCGACGCGTAGTTTAGTAAGCGCATTGTAATACTCCTCCTCTGTAGTTTGAGATGCTGCAGAAGCCTCGACTTCCTTCTGGCGGATAGCCTCAGCATGGTCAGAAATGAGTTTGTTGACAATTTTTTGATGCTCCGCACGAGTGTTGGAGAGAATTTCGTTTGCTTCTTCGATCTGATGCCGGAGTTCCTTATCGTGATCGGCCCTGAGCTTTTGAGAAGATTCTTCATGATCGGAACGTGCCTGTCCTAATGCCGCCGCCGCCGCCGCCTTTAGCTCAGACTGAAGGGAATACAATGCAGACTCGTGTTCCTTTCCCATCCGACCTAGTGATTCTTCAACCTCTGTCTCCTTGGCCATAATGGCAGCTTTGTGTTCTCTGCGCAGGTGCTCGAACTCTTCCTTATAATTTTCTTCGGCCTGGTGCAGTTGGTTCTCCAATGTGAGCTTGTGATACGAAGCTTCTTCCAATAGGTCTTGATGATCCTTCAGCTCATCCAGGTTACATATATACTTCTTCTGCAGTGCCTCCAGTTCCTGAGACATGTTTAAAGCCTAGGAAAATGTCAAAGTAAGAAAATATTTGAATGCAATATTCTCACCTGATCACGCGAAAGCGCGGTGAGTTCGTCGAGCTGGCGCTTTGTTTGAGCTAATTCAGCATTGAGCTCTTCCACAACTTCACGATGTTGGGATTCCTTCTGAGCCATTGAACTAGAAAGGAGACAAGTCAGGGCCAGATTAGTTGAAGCCCGAGCTAGACGTACAGCATAAGTTCGTTCAGGCGTTCTAGAGATTCATCTGACTCCGAATGGTTGGATCCATGGTCTGAATGAATTGTATGGGCGACGCCATTAGCCATTGACTGTTTGATGTGGTCGAAATGATCTAAGGTCTTGGGAGACAAGACATCACGGTTGCAAACTGTGATTTGATCTTCCAAAGGTACTGCAACAGCCGTTTTCTCCTGTGTGACAACCTGAGTGACTTGAGTCTTCGCAAATGACTTCTCAAGGTCGTGTATTTCGGTCTCGCGCTCCTTCAAAACCTCCTGTAGACGCATGATCTCCTTTTCCAAGCTCGATATGATCCTGTCTTGGCCGCTGGTAGTAGGCACGAGAGAATCTGACAGGGTGAGGCGAGAAGAAGGATAGAGGGAGTGGGAACTGGAGGGTGAATGTAAACTATTGGCGTGGGAGGAGGATGAAACCCTGCGCCAGTGCACCGAAGAAAGCTCCTGTGAGAGCGATACAGATTGCGATAACGACCTGCAAACCCATATGAATGTCAGCAGTGAGTACGGACGAATGGATCCCAGTATATACCTCGAGTGAAGAGATTCCGCCGAGGCCGCCTGACGGAAAAAAAGGCGTCGCCCAGCTGCGTTTACTTGAATGTCCTCCCGATGTCTGCCATTCATATTTCTCCTCCGAATTTGGAGAGATTCGGGACGTTCTACAGCGGTTAATTCGGCTGTCGGCTCTTCCTCAGCTATTGTTGGGCTCCCTAATTTAACCTCATCTAGTTGAGCGGCTAAGTCTGAAATTTCACGAAGGGCATCACGGTATTTGGAGGAGATAGCGGAAAGGTCTGCAAGGGTTGCTGTATGGGTTTGCTGAAGAGCTAGATACTGTGGGGTCATGCCCTGTTCAGGTTGGGAAGTGACGACTGAGGTAGTCCCCTGTGGTGTTATCTCCGCTGTAAGCTCGTTTGTAGGCGCATCTGTAGATGTCGGACTACTCGACGGACTACTTGACGGACTCTCAAGGTCCTTGGTGGTTGCAACTTCCTCGACCACATTTTCAAGACGTATCCTAGTTTCCTCTGCGTCCTTCTTTTTTTGTTCCCACTGTGCCATTTTCTGTTCCAGCTCAAGGACTCTTGTCTCTCGTTTCTCTAGGTCTGCACGCCACCCATCACCGTCCTGCTGTAATGCATCTAGTTTGAATTGCAGGGCATCAACTTCACCGCGGCGTTTGTCACATTCTTGCTCCAATTGCTCGACACTTTGTTGTAGGGACAGGATAGATTCATCAGACTTTGATAGTCTCACTTCAAGGTCGACAATGTACTTGGCCGAATAGACCTCTTGATCTTTAAAACGAGAGAGCTCACGTTTGAGATCACCTAAGGATTCACTTGAAGAAGTAGATGTCTCATCGTACGCCTTTATTTTTTCTTCAAGGTCATGTACATACGCCTATGAAAGATGTCAGAACGAAGAACAGACAAGAATTAACTCCCAACAACTGACCTCAGTTGAAGCCTCGCGTTCAGTCAGTTTTGAAACTCTGCTCCTGAGTTTTTCAACGTAGAGTTCGGTTGCAGTGTGCCGAGAAGTCAAAGAAGCCAGCTCTTCTTCCTTCTCTTCGACCAACTCATTTGTATGTCGCAGAGCTGCCCTGTTGAGACTGAGCTCTGCTTCCATTGTGGTGATTGCCTTCTCATATTCCTCGATGACAGGACCAACGATCTCTTCATATTTGGCCGTCCCAGGGGTATTGCCATTCATACCCAATCTCTGTCTCTCGCCAAGCTCCCCCCGCAGCCGACCCAGCTCCTCTGACCGTTCCACATATTTCTCGCGGAGATCCTCATACTTGTTTTGCAATTCTGTGAACTGAGCTAAAACCCGCTTTCCTGCACCCTCCGGTATTTCTGAATCTTTTTCAGCCTCCGTTGGGAATCTGCCTTCCTTCAAGCTCTTCATCTCTCTGCGTAAACGAGTAACGGTGTTCTGTAGCCATTCGATATCATCCCAGCCGTCTTCTTTCTCATTTACAACTACACGATTCTTGATATTCCTGGCTCTGTTGGCATACTTGAGAGTATTGATCGTTTCGCCTGCGTTCCATTCGGCAGGACTGACGCAGGCAATCATGAGGGTATGAGCGTTCCCCCCAAGGGAATCTTGAAGTAAACGAGTGAGCTTGGAGTCTCGATACGGTATATGGGTATTAGTATTTGATTTCGCTCGAGAAGGATCACCAAGGGCTGAAATAACATTGCCGAGGGCTAAGAGACCACTATTGATGGAGATGCCTTCCTTGATGCGTTCTCCTATGGCAGCGGTTCGCTTAAGCTAAGAAGATTATTCAGTTCTGGAAGTCAAATGCAAAAACTTCTAAACTGATCTTACTCTTTCAGATCCAGCAAGGTCCACAAAATGGAATTTCGAGATGATCGTGGTCCACTCACCGGACTCTTCATCATGCAAAAGACGCTCTCCTGTGTGGCCAAGGGCGCTCGAAGGACGCAACGCCCCACGTGCTACAGCAGAGGCAAAGCTAGGAGTGCCAGGTCGGCCAAGGGTCGGAGAAGTTACACGCATAGAATTGTTAGGTCCAGCATACATAGAGCCAGGACGTGCCAGTCGTGAGGGAGACCGACCTGTATGTGGAAGAGGGGAGGGTGGCATAGTGCCTGCACACTTTTTCTGCGTAAGGGTAAGTGAAAAGATGGCATGCGAACGTGAAGATTGGGCGTTCATATCTGTCTCGTTGGTACGACGAATCGATGTGCCTTGACGAATCAAACTAGAAATTTGTATGTTAGGAGCGAGATCATCGAGACGGGGGTAAAAATCTACCTCATGACTTCTGTTACGTTCTTGACGCTAATCTCACGTAGCCCACCCCAAATGATGTGTCCTTCTTTGTCTTCTCTTATCTGGACCTCACGTTTGAACCCAGTCGCATCGTCAGCACTGAGCAGATCGAGGAGGTCTTCATTGTAGATTTCAATGAAAGAGCCCTTGATAGTATATATCCACGCTCCACCACGCTCCTCCTTCAGTTGCTTTGCACGAGAAAAGATTGTCGAAACGGCCCTGGGAATAATTCCCATGCCAGTATTAGGGTCCGAAGGATCTGCATCCAAATCGACACCAGTCATGGTGAACGTCTTTCCACTGCTCGTTTGACCATATGCAAGGACGGTACAATTGAAGCCATCAATAAAACGGGTTATCATAGGTTTGGCGGTCGCCTCAAAGAGCTCGTACTGCGAGGTCGATGGACCATGGACCTGGTCGAAAGTGAAAGCCTGCTTCTTGGAAACAGAGCTGCCTGAATAAGTAGGTGCACTTGGAGCTCCTGCACCAGCAAGGGAATTTGAAGGAGCATCAACAGAGACAGAAGTGGAAGAGGTTGTCTGGATAACGGAGCGTTGGAAGCGAACGGGGATAGAGTTTGAATCCTGGGTCGTTGTTGGTCGGATTCGGAGTGCTAAAGGTGGTAAGGGGATGAACGAGAGGGAGAGAGAAGAACTTACCAACTTGGACCGAGGTCGTCGTTGCAGCCGACGAGGTCAAGGGTGCCATGGCCAGGACTCTCAACGAAGAGAGTATGAGTATGACTTACAAATGGCTTTGCGGCAAGTGCCGTTCAAGATCAGATGACAGTTACCCCTACGTTGCTCTGTTCTCATCTCTGTTTCGACTGACCAGGACAACGCCCCAATCAGAGCCCAACATTCAATACCACACATATGAAATCGATTCATAGACGGGCGATGGTGCGTTCGGATTTCTGGGGTTAATTGACATCACCACACAAATGGGTCCACCACCAGCATTCCTCATGACAATGTAGACGCTCTTCGTAGATGTGCCTAGTCACAGAATGTCTCATCTAGATTTTTTTAATGTCACATCTCACAGAAAGATCCCAACGCATGAGAACAGAACTGTGCTCTCAGACTCGCTAGTGAATTGCGATATGAGCCACCAAGGTTATGTTATGAACCTCATGCAGCATTAACGTTAGCTGAGACAGCGAGTTACTTGCATTTGTATTGGTAACAGTCAGGAGTATTCATGGTGTACAATAGTACTATAGCAACTTTGAACGGAGATTAAGAGGATAGCCGTTGTGCAGTCTACCTTATAAGAGAGTTTCACCTGAAAAGTGATCAACACGCATTTCATAACAAACAAGAGCCTGCGCACCCAATGCAGCCCTCACAAGTGAACAGCCAACTGCGACAGTTTTCTCGACGTCCGCAGCTTCAGCAAGAGAAGGGTTCACTTCCTGTGCATGAGTTGTCACTGGATCATCAGAAAATGATTTTATGTCAAACCACAAACCACCAGATCTAGTGCTACAAGCAATCCTGTCTCGTGCACGGCCTCGCAAATGTAGTGACCTTCGCGGAAGGTCAGACCTCCTCGCACCTAGCTTTGATGAATGGTAGGAAACGTGGACAGGAGAACTTGTACAAACCGGAGTACCTGTAGAGGGTGCCACACTAGGATCTAAAGCATCGACGTCAAAACTTAGATGGATTGGTAAATCCCTGTTAGGGTTTATATGATCTAGAGCCATTTCTACCACTTTCCCGATGCCATATCTGTCAACTTCGTGCATGCTGAAAGCTTTGATATTATTTTCCCGTAGAATCTTTTTCTCCCCTGCTTCGACATCACGGAGACCGATGTAAACCAAACGTTCGGGTTTCAGGAGAGGTTTGATCCAATCAAATTCTTTCTCTTTACTGCCAATACCGAGAAGAAATGAGACAGGCATGCCGTGAATATTCCCTGTTATGCAGTCAGCAGTGACCAAGGCCAGGGGCAAACTGCCCACCAGATACTGTCGTCTCAATAGTGTTGATGTCGGCATGGGCATCAACCCAGATGACGCAGGCATTCGGATATGCCCTGGACGGATCTCAGAAAACTAATTGCTCCTAAGATGACATAGTAACCTACTCTAGTGTCCCAGAAATGGTACCCATTGCCTGTCAAGTGCAATCAGCCCTGAAGTAAGCTCAATGTGTTTACGGACTCACTAACGAATGATCACCTCCAAGTATCACTGGAAGTATGCCTGCTTCTGCGTGACTTCTAACGACATCAGCAACGGATTTTGTGACCCGAGAGACAGTACGAGGGTTCTTCAACTTGCCAATGGGCGGGTCGTCCAAGTTATTGTTCTCTTCAAACTGATGGTGGCCATAAAATACGACCTTCCAGCCCAGCTTCTGAAGTTGGTCGGCTAGGCCTGCTTGGACCAGATGAATTGGACCCTCATCAACACCTGCTTTAGGCTGGATCGAATTGAGCCAGATTAGACGATCAGAATACCGGATGCATTCACCTGTCCGCCACTTAAAAAATTCCTTAGACCATGAACGTCTCAACTCACGTAGAGAAAAACGAACCTGAAGGGGCAGCCGACAATCTGCGATGAACTATTAATAAAAGGAGATAACATATTCACGGTCGACATACAGCCGCTGTTCTGGTCGAAGAGAGAAATCGCAAGTTCATAGTTGCAAAAAAAGTGTCAAATTTAAAACCAAGGCTGGAGGGAGGTGAGTGCGTAGTTGCTGAGCCTGTGGGTTAGCTCGCCAGTGCTACGGAAGAACTGTAAGATCCGATTGTCGGATGGCCGAGCCGAAGTCCGACTGGTTGGTCCGTTGCTTCAAGTGATAGCCTTCCCCCAAGATCGATGTTATTAACGGAAACTACTTTGTTTTTTTCCGATGTGTCAGCAACATCAGTGACTTTCCCGTAAGGATCTGGGAAATTCTGAGGATGTAGTGCACGTGTGAAATTCCTGTCTGAGAAAATCGATGAATTTGATTCCCGTAACGAGTTTCCTGTGATGTCACACCGCGTTGCATTTAATGCGCTACACGCAGTGCGACACAATACTATCATGTCTTTTAAACTATCATGAAGACAGAACAATGCTTGCATGTTGTCCAACAGTTCTTTGTGGTAGAACATTTTTTTCTAAGTCTCCCTCTGACTTGACTAGGAGGTATTTAAACAGTGGCTCTGATTGCCACTGTATTTGGCTCCTATTCCCTATAACCTTCATCACACAACCTTTGGGAGCTCATACTATCCCATATGGCGGTTTTAGCCACTTTCAGGGTCTTCACGCATTTCAGCCAGTCATGCCCCAGTCATGCCTGGGAACAGCTTAGGCATCAACAAACTTCAAACTCCGCATGAGAATCGACACGATGAAACTTTTCGAAAGGCAGCAAGTCAAGTATTCAACTATAACCATTATTATAGCCTGAAGGTGGATTATATGGTGGTAAAGTTGGGTGATTAATGGAGGGTCCAGCCGTAAAGTTAGTGGGAGCTTGCCAGATATAGTGGGGATTTAGGTTGGGAATACTATTATAGTTTGGATCTCCCAGAATGGAGACCATCCATAGCCTCTTGGATTTTTTTTCATATTCCGGGTCTCCAGTAGCTTGCGTCGAGCCAGGTGAGTCAGGACTCGATGCGTTGATTGGGATCAACGAGATTGAAACTCAGACACGGCTTGAATGGCAAAGCATGACGTTGGTCAGCTCCCTGCCCAAATTGGGTAATGAAAGCAGATTGTACAAGATCGTCGTCCTGAAGCACAAGTTACTAGATATTTTTATATATTCAACTGTAAAATAGTATATGTATAAAATTATCGCTCTCAGAAGTGACTTCTGCGCTTTAAATGTCGTTATCTTCGAAAGTGGCCAAAACATATAGTAGAGGAGAAATAAGAAACAAATTAGTGTGTTTAATCTAGCTTGGAGGTATATAACACGTGACCTTGATCTGTAATGGAGAGGATATCTATAGTACTCTGATATATCTGACTAGAAATAGGTATCTAGGGAGTATCTGGCGCATTTCTCAAGTCTGGGACACCCTGATGAAATTCATGCTCGGCATCTCGGCATGGAGCAGTCTGAGATCTTCTCAGACTGCTTACGGGAAGTCACCCAGTCACGAGCTGTCACGGACGAGGTACCTCTATTTGGTACCTCTATGTACGGATCAGCACTCCACTCCGCTCCTGACTTTGAATGATGGACCTGTGACAGATTGATGATCAGTCCCCTGGCACAGGAAGTAGTTTCAATCTGTTTTTGAGAATTTAGATTGGGGCCAATATATCATGGTTGTCGTGACATTTTTTTGTCTCCGTCCACACCCCTTCCTCGCTTATACACTGCCAGCTTCTCTTAACTACAACAACTCAACCCTGTGCCCTTCCAATGCCTCACGAACCCAGCACTCTTGGATCTGGCGCCGACACGCCACTGCTTCGAACCCCAAGGATAGGCTCTGGTATAAGTACTCCCTTGCGGTTTTTCACCGACATTGTGCGTCTCCTTCATCATAATGCACTTCCATTCCCGTATTTTACCCTTTTCTGACCTGCTGTCTCAGGTCCGCGATGTCATAAAGCATCACAAGCACGAGAATGAGTCTGAAGCCCATCAGGTTTGTTTGTTGATCTTCGCCTGTACTCGTCCTTATCCTGTGCTCCAGATTTTCCGCCAAGCACCTGGTCACCAACCCAAAGGTCTTCCTCAGCTTGTGAACCCAGTGAGTTTTTTTTTTGCCTGATATTAATTTTGTTTTCTTACCTACTCCGAGGACGAAGAGACCGTACCGGGAATAGAACACCCAGGAAGCACCGGTGTCATCTATTGCTCGGATCGAGCAATGGCTAATGGCTTTAGCTACTCTTCTTCGCACGAATGGTCCAACTTAGGGCAAGGTGCGCCTGAGGTTGGGCCCATTCCTGGCGCGCCAGAACGCCCGAACACTATTTCAATGCCAACAGATTCCCTCGAGTATGCTCCCACAGTGGGTGTTAAGGGTAAATACATAGCCGCACACTTCTAGTGGTTTTTTGACTATCATATTGTTCAGCCCTTCGTGAAGCCGTGGCTCATTTATATAACCACACTTATCGTCAAGGAAAACAAAGCCAATACACATTTGAAAATGTCTGCATCGTCCCTGGTGGTCGTTCAGGTCTTTCACGGGTGGCTGCTGTCATAGGGGATGTTTATACAGTTGGTCAATGTTCGGTTAATCACTGATACATGTGTCTGAAGTGAGCCTAGAGCTATCAAGTACCAGACTATACCGCCTATGACCAGGTTCTAAGCGCGTTCCGTCGCCTCGTGCCCGTCCCAACAGCGTGAGTTCCCGGTCCTAAAGCTTTGCCTAATAGTAATTGCAATCATCCCAGTCTTGACCCCAAGGTTTGAGTCTCTTCGCACAATAATCAATATCTTCTAAAGCTTTCACTATCAGAATAAATATCGCTTAGACATTGAACAGACCAAAGTAATCCACTCCTTCCATGTGAAAAAACCACATATTTGACCACTCATGTCAGCGGGACATTCACACCCAAGGTCTCCAGGTCGTCCTTGCATCGAATCCCCGAAACCCCACTGGACAGGTATACTGCTCCATTCATTGCAATCGGAGTACCCGCTAACTGAAGTCTTGAATGATACAGGTCATTAGGTGAGTCCCATCCTGATGTCAAATTTTCATCCAACAACTCGCCTTCAGAGGTCGTGACTTGAAAGAGTTAGTGGACCTCGGAAAGGAAGGAACTACTATCATTCTTGACGAGGTGAATCCTTTCTCGCTGCCTTCTGACAACTATTTCGATAATATTAAAAGTTCTATTCCTGGTATATCTACCCCGACCGTAGTGATGACCTTGGCAAGTCAATCTCTGCGGCAAAATACGTTGAGAATGTTGATGAGGTAATGCATGTGAGCATCCTCCCAAAGATCTCTAATTTCAACTAGCACTAGGACTCCGTCGTCCTTATTGATGGACTTACCAAGGTGTGCTATCGTCATCTATATCCGGACCTGGATTGTATGACATAATGATCGCTATAGAATTGGAGGCTCCCTGGCTGGCGAATTTGTTGGGTCATTGGGCCCAAAAATTTGATTACAGCCCTTTCTCAAGCTGGTTCATTCCTTGACGGAGGAGCCAACCACCCGTGAGCGTCATACCAATGCACGATAGTGACGTTTCCCTGAAAGCTATTTTCAGGATGCAATTGGCAGCTGTCCCCTTACTTGACCCTGCTCATGTCAAATTGGAGAAGATGGCTCTCCAGAAGCACTTCAAGAAAAAGCGTGATCACGTTCTTGCTCGTCTTCATGAGCTTCATCTAGACGTCGAATGTCCGCCCACTAGTACCTTCTACATTTGGCTCAATCTTGAGAAACTCCCGCCTCCTCTCAACAATGGTCTCGTAAGTTTACTCTTTATCATATCACACCGAATTCAGTTCTAAGTCCCCAAATTAAGACCTTTTTTGAGGAACTTCTCAAGGAGAAGACAATTGTGATTCCTGGTATCTTCTTTGATATCAATCCTTCTCATCGTAGGAATCTCTTCAATTCTCCTTGTCATCACTTCGTCCGCCTCTCATTCGGTCCTCCTATTCAAGATTTGGATAAAGGTATGCATGCACCTGCCGCTGCTTTATTCCATCACAGCACTAATATTTCAACAAGGGCTCGATGCTATCGCAAATGTCTTAAAGAAGGCAAAGAAAACCGGCATGCAGGGCTTTGGACACAGTTACAAAAAGAGCCTTGAAAGTCCTACAGAGCCCACCTTCGTTTGAGGTGCTGGACTTTTCACCTACACAAAAAATTGATGTATTCAGCGACGAGAATTTAAGATATTTGTTTTCTACTGTATTTTGATTGGTACTACAAGCTTGGATCGAATGGTGCAAAAGCAGTTTTGAAAGCTTGTGCATCAGCTCGATCTTCCTCATCAGATGAGATACACGCTTTCCAGTCCATCCGATCCGGAATGTTCAGGAGCGAGACAAGTACCTGCCTAATCCAGACATCAATGAATGCATAGAATACTACCTAGAAGACAACTCACCGGCCGAACTGCAAATTGAAAGGAGTCCGGTCCCTGATGAGATGAACCATCTTCCTCCCGTCAGGTAAATCTATCTTGAAATATCCAACCCTACCGCCGGCACAAGATTTCATCGCTTCCGCGGCATCTGCCTCGAAATCTACACCAGAATTTCTCCCCTCGCGGACAAACCACTCTTCTACTTGACCCTCAAACTTCCGCGGAATTGGTACAGCCTGTACATGTGCATGGCCACCTTTTGCACTAAGACGCCCAACCTCAAAAAGTACAATGCCACAACCATGCTTAGCGAAAAACGCTCGAAGGGCTAATTTATATCTATTCGGTTTACAAAATAAATTGTGTGCGCGCTTCGTGGGGTGAATCATTGACTCACTTCTCTGTCTCCTCTATTATCGGAGGTGTTAAATCTGGAGGGATCGTTGCGAACGTGGGATAATGCATAATGGGGACGATAAGAACATGACCACCACCGGGAACGTCAACATGTTCGGCCGCTGACTGCGTCGGAATAATTTGACCTTTAGGCAAAGTCACATAAACTTCAGATCCAATCGAAACAATCAGATGTTTCCTGGTGTTCCAGTCAGTATCGAGCAAGAAAGGATTGGTTCATGTCATGTAGCGTATCGAGCAGAAATGTAACTCACGCGAGATTGGGATTTGATAAACAAAACCAGCATTCATCGGCTAACGATATAAGGTAAGTTCAAGGTGGCTTCCATAGCAGAGTAACACACGCGCAAGTTCCTTAGGTGGTCCCCGACGACCTGATGGTCTGTCGCCTCTTTGTTGTATAATTAAACAATCTTCGAGATAGTGTTCTTCACTGCCACATGCTCTACATACATACCCTGGTTTCGGCTTACGACCACCCGTGTCTCCGACAGCGTCTCTAGTAGGACAATCACGAATGAAATGACCTGGCTAATGGGAATATAATTTAGGCGATAACACTTGAAAGTTCAAGCATACTTCGCTGCACAATTTGCACACATAGCCCTCGGGTGGTTTGGCTCGTTCGGGACAATTATTAATGAAGTGCTGCGAGCAAGCCGAATGAAACCACGTCGTGGAATATACATAGACAACCTACCTCTGTTGATTCGCAACGACGACATTTGTAACCTGGAGGAGGCTTTCCTGGATCACCTTGAACTGACTGATGTCAGTGATTCGTTTCCCCTTTTTTCATTTTAAATTTACCTCGAGTCCGTTTCACTGGGTGTTGAACATCTCCGAAGATGAAACTATTTCCTTCGGATGTTTCAAAAGAACGTTTGGACCCCCTTGCGACAGGTTCCAAGAAAGGATTTATGGATACGTTTGAAGGGAGTATGGTGTTCGTTGCGAGTCTTGATGATATGCTGAAAGCATAGAACCACTACAAGAAAACGAGATGAATGCTGTATAGTTCATATAGCCCAATGCGTACCCTCTGCTTCTTGTCGATTGGAAGAATACTACCAAATGCCCCCAGTGATACAAATCGAGTCACTCGTCTGTCATCGTCCTCCCATATAAATGGTTCGCGTTCCCAAAAGATTGGAGCTGTGCCTCCACCCATGGCAAAGTGATATCGCGGTTGTGTTCGTCGTACAATATCGTCAAGTGGTGCAGCTAAGAGCGTTGAGAGCTCTTTCGAGGGTAATGGACAATTCGAATGAGCTGTGATAAGTGACGGCCACGCGTTGCTCATCAAGATATCAATGGTTTGAGAAGGCGACAAAGTTAGCGTTGACCGTGTTGCAGGAGGCGTTTCATAATTCTCGCCTGTGGGTTTTGAAGAGAGTGTATTTGCAAGCAACCTTTCTTTTGTGTGGGACGAAAAGTAAGGAGAGACAAAACCCTACGTATCGCCTTAAGTGTGCCTAGAAATGAGCGATAGTAGTTCTACATACTGGAGGTGTGTCGGTTGAAGTGTATATTTCTGCATCATATATACCTCCCAGACATGCTATTCGTAGGCCACTTGCAGTGGTCATCAAACCAGATTTACCTACCGCAGAGCGAAATCAGATGAATAGATTCAACGTGAGTCGTTCACATTATAGCTTACCTAGGAGAAAGACGTTCTTGCAAAGTTCTCCCCCAGTTTCGGAAAATCTCTGGATTACTTGTCGAGGCAATGGGTATTTTCCTTGCATTATATAGCATTCAATCGACACTACATTGCACGACTAACTCAGTAGGAGCTTCCATAGAGTTATCGAATGCACCACATGCCTTCCAGCTTTTCGTCAAGTAGCAGAGAGACCTCATCATCACCATTGCCGTTCTCTCTATCTTCCGGTGGACCGAAGAAGTCACCGATACACAACGCAAAGTCAAATTTCCCGTGTTTTGTGTTAATAGCCTTTATTTTAGCCAAAAGGTCTCGTATTGAGCCCACTGCAGATCCAACCGTAAGCCTGGAACATGATGCCTCAATGAGTTTCCATTCAACACAAAAGGATCCTTACACTCTAACAGATTCTGTGTTCATGTTTGTTGCTTACGGGTTTTCTTTCGGACCAAATTTAGTATCTTGTTAGATAATAGTTAAGAAAAGTGACAGCAGATGCAGTGGACGTTTCCAGTGTGTCGTCACGAATGGATATCACCTGCGATTCTAATTCTAATTATAAATTGTCGTACCCATGTTATTTACCCGGTCTGGTCTGGTTCCATCTGCCCCTCTCCCACTTGTCCTTCATTCTCGTCGCGCCGCAATCAGCGCCTTTAAGCTGCGAAGAAACCGCTCCACATTGTCGACGTCCTCTATGCCACCAGCGTCTGTCCCACGGCCTTCTGCAAGTTTGATCGTGGTTAATACACACAATGAGGTGCTGCTAGTTCACCGAAACCCGATGGCCCGTTCGTTTGGTGGAATGATGGTGTGCCATATCGAATCATCTCCGTTGAAGGCAGAGTGACCAAGATAAATCATTCTCTCAAGGTATTTCCAGGAGGAAATTATGATCAAAAGCAGGACGACTCGTTAAAAATGACTGCTATCAGAGAGACTTTCGAAGAGTCTGGTCTCTTACTTGCTTCTTTTGACGGATCCTCCCAGGGTATTTCGTCTCTGGATGACGTTCGACTGGATGACGCGCGAAATGGTGTTCATCAACAGAAAATCCTTTTTCAAGACTTTCTCAACTCCAACCACCTGAGAGCAGACAGTGACCAGCTTCTGCCATTCACACAATGGGTAACGCCTATCGGCCCCCTACGGTGTGTAATATACGTACAGTCCACTCGGACTCCGGACTATCACAATTCAGCTCATGGTGTTTCAGTCGATTCCACACTCAGTTTTTTGTTGCCTTTCTACCGGCTTCACCATCTGCTGGTTTTAGTTCCGGTACGAAACAGGACCATGTTCATGTTCCAAAACCTGGTAAGTAGTCAACACATTGCTTATCTTTGGATCCGTTCATAACAAAGTATTTATAGATGGTGGCCAGGAAATCATTTCAGCGCGGTTCCTTCACCCTAGTGAAGCACTCCGAGAGTTTCGAGAAGGGAAGATTACCTTGATGCCACCCCAATTTTACATCATCACAACGATTGCCGATATCCTTCAGGGACCACGGAATACCGCTGACCAGCGTGCTCTGGTCGACAGGTTATCTCGAGGTGCATTTGGTCAAATGGTATTGAATCCTCGAATGCGCAAGCCTGAGGGTGATGACCTCGTGAACGGTTACTCGATCCTTACTTATGAAGGTGACGAAACACGTGGGGGCTCTAAGGGGCGACTACATCGAGCTAAGTTGCGAATCACAGACGGAGTGAGCCAAAGGATATTCCACAGTCTGGGAAGATATCTAATGTCCTTTAAGATCGTTAAAGAAATCATTCTACAACGTAACTTTGATATTTTTACAGAGATCGAAGTACCTCCATTCCAACAGACCCCCAAGCTTTAATGTGTTGTAATCTATGAGGTTCCTTTGTCAAATGTTTGAACGTAGAACATATAACGTTTTTCATATCCAAACTCGCTCAAAACTCTCCCCTTGTCGGGATCGAGACAAAGGGTGTAGAGTACAAAAAAATGATGTTGCAGGCAAAGGATTAAGAACTTACCAGGTGTGGAAGGATAAACTCAGACCATAATCTAGGCATTAGCATAAACTTGATAGTCATATGGAACAGCTTGGCCCCAGAAGCTGGGTTTACAGGCGCCAGTGGGAACGGGACCAGAACCACCTAACTCAATTGAATTGACGTCGGAAGTACCGGCCACCTTCCAAAAACCTAGAGCTGGAGCATTGGGACTACCAGTATGAAGGAAGACTCGGTATCGAGTTTGCATTTCGGAGATCAGACGTTTCTGAGGGACAGATGGATCCGGAACAGTTCCAAACT
>Ga0153940_1000453_pt1 | contig 21681 bp, 20 predicted proteins | sample TSNJ024MetaG_FD_104736 | JGI IMG/M metagenome (GOLD analysis project Ga0153940, IMG submission 104736) | Attine ant fungus gardens microbial communities from New Jersey, USA - TSNJ024 MetaG | ecosystem: Host-associated > Fungi > Mycelium > Unclassified | place: USA: New Jersey, Brendan T. Byrne...
GACATGGGATCAAGTATCGTGTGCCTCATGTTGCACAGTGTGCACAATACATGGAAAATAAGATGGGAGAAGCATATGCAAAAAAGATATTGATTGAGAACCCATCTAAAATTATAAAAACACTATCATAAGGTATAGGAGAGAGCAATGGAACAGATACCGAATAATACTCAAGATGAAATTGAAATTGATTTGCTGGAAATCCTAAGTGTACTGCTCAGCAAAATAGGAGTAATTGTTTTGTGTGGACTTATGTTTGCGTTGCTAACTTTTGGTGTCACAAAACTGTTTATCACACCGCAATATCAGTCTACAACGAAGATGCTGGTGCTGACAAAGCAAGCCACCAATGTATTGACCCAAAGTGATATACAAACCAGTACCTATCTTACGAAGGATTATGCAGAATTGATTAAAAGCCGTACAGTTACCGAAACAGTAATTGCACAGCTGGAACTTGGCATAACACATAAAGACATGCTTGGAAAGATGAATATCCACACGCCTACAGACACGCGTATTATTGAAATTAAGATAAGTGATCCGGATCCTTATGTAGCGGCAGAGATAGCCAATGCTATCCGAAATGTTGCATCAGACCATATTCAGAAGGTTATGGATACAGAAGCGGTTAATGTGGTAGAAGACGCCGATATTCCGCAGTTTGCAGCAAGCCCCAATGTTCTGAAAAATATGATGATGGGAGGCGCTTTGGGTGTCCTTCTTGTTGCGGCAGTTATTCTTATTCAATTTATGACCAATGATACTATTCAAAGTTCAGATGACATTGAGCGCTATCTGCAAATGAGTGCTCTTGGTGTCATTCCTCTTACAGAAGGAGAAAAAAAAACTAAGAAAAAGAAAAAGCGCAGCAGATTTCTTTTGAGTAGTGCAAAGAGGTAATTAAGAGAGGGATAAATCTATGATTGAAGTTACGATAGAAAATGAAAAACTGGATTATTATGGGGAAGAAGCGTATAAATCCTTGAGAACCAATTTGCAGTTTTGCGGAGAAGATCAAAAAGTTATTGCTATCACTAGCTGTACATCAAATGAAGGAAAATCCAGTGTAGTCATGAATCTAAGTATTTCGCTGGCAGAAGCAGGTAAAAAGGTGCTTTTAGTAGATGCAGATTTGAGAAAATCAGTATTGGCAGGGAGGGTAAATGTTGGAAAAGAGATAAAGGGTTTGACACATTTTCTTTCCAAACAGGAAGCTCTGCAAGAGGTGGTTTGCGTTACAAATGTGGAAAATTTGCATATAATATTTGCTGGGCCGACGCCGCCGAATCCGGCAGAGCTTTTAGGAAGTAAAACTTTTAAAAATCTGATTGTGGCTGTACGAAAGGTTTATGATTATATAATTATTGACACCCCGCCTCTAGGCAGTGTAATTGATAGTGCGATTGTAGCAGATGAATGCGATGGGGCAGTGTTGGTTATAGAAGCAGGTGTGATAAGCTACCGCTTTGCACAGAGTGTCAAAGCACAGCTTGCTATGAGCAATTGCCCTATTTTGGGAGCCGTCTTGAATAAAGTTGATAGGACAAAGCAAAATAAATATGGAAGATATGGCAAATACTACGGCAGATATTATGGGAAATACCGGTAGGGGGAAGTGTAGTGAGAAAAGTTTTTATTGCAGTTATGGCACTTATTTGCCTGGGGGTAGGAGTAGGAGCTGTCTGGTTGTACATTTCTGAGGACAGGCAGGGACCAGAGATTACGATTCCTGATTTGATGGTTAGCTATCAGGAAGGCGGTGAGTATGATGCTTTGTTAGAAGGGGTTACTGCTTTTGATGAGGTAAGTGGGGATGTTACTGATTCGCTGCGCATTAAGGCGATTTTCCCTAGTACTGATTATAAAACAGCAGAAGTTATGTATGTCGCAAAAGATAATCTGAACAATATAACGAAAAGAAGCAGAATTGTAACTTATGTTCCAGAAGCAGATACTGTTAATTCACAAGTATCATTAGATGATGAAAATGACGATGAAATTGTTGATTCTTCAGCAAATTCAGAAATGACTAACGAGGAAACGGAAATGCCAAGTGCTACGGTATCTCCAGAGGAGGTACTGATAGAAACACTAAAACCAGGTACACCTCAAATCACATTAACTGATTCTGAAGTAACGGTGCAGCGAGGGACAGCAGTGAATCGTTTGATTTACGTCAAAGATCTTACCGATGATAAAGATGATCGTCAGGCGCTGTTTCGCAATATACAAATAGAGGGAGATATCAATACGGCAATTGCAGGAAGTTATGAATTAATTTATTATGTGGTGGATTCTGACGGAAACAAATCAAATGAAGCACTGCTCATGGTTACGGTAGAGTGAATGGATAGGGTTGGAAAAGTGCAAATATAACTACTTGTAGACAAGCTTATACAGTTGATTTTTCATTTCTCGTTGCAGTAGTGAGGAGGAACAAAAATGACAGGTTACCATCATTCTAAATGATTAATATGCAGTCAATTAATAAAGTAAAAGAAAGATATCATGAACGACTACTACGATGTGAGGCTGAAGGAAGCAAGATTAGCGGAGCTATCCTCTAGCCGGATTTTGTGTTTATAAAAGGACTTATTTCAGATAAGTCTTTGCTCAAAAGATTTTTGCAGAATATCAGCCGGATGTGGTGGTCTCAATTTTGCAGCTCAGGCTGGTGTGCGGTACTCCATAACAAATCCAAATGCCTATATTGAGTCGAATCTGATTGGTTTCTATAACATCCTTGAAGCCTGTGCTATTCCTATGACAACGGGGCCAAAGGAGTAGAACATATATGCATCAAGTTCATCTGTGTATAGCTTCAATAAAAAGGTGCCATGTAACATGGACGATAAGGTAGATAACCTGGTTTCCCTCTATGCGGTTACAAAGAAGTCAAACGAGCTAGTGGCTCAAGCCTATAGCAAACTGTATAACATTCCGTCAACTGGCTTGCGGTTCTTCACAGTCTACGGTCTGGCTGGTCGCCCTGATATGACATACTTTGGTTGTAATCCACATAGTGAAAGAAATATACATGCCCGTATAATCGGGAGAAAGAGGAAATATCTATGAAAAAGAAATACACAATTGCTGTTGCAGGTACTGGGTATGTTGGTTTGGCAAATTCGGTTTTGCTTGCTCAGCAGAATCGGGTCATTGTGGTTGATGTTATTCCTGCAAAGGTGAAGATGATTAATGAAAAGAAGTCTACTATCATCGATACGGAGATTATTGATTATCTTGCTAATCATGAGTTGGATTTAGAGGCTACGCTAGACGGAGAATATGCATATAAAAATGCTGACTTTGTTGTGATTGCTACTCCGACTAACTATGATGTTGAGAAAAACTATTTCGACACGAGTTCTGTGGAATCTGTTATTGAGCTTGTCATGAAGGTTAATCCTAATGTACCTATTATCATTAAATCAACAGTCCCAGTAGGTTACACAGAGTCTGTAAGAAAAAAATATAATAATAATATTTTGTTTAACCCTGAATTTTTACGTGAGGGAAAAGCCCTGTACGATAACTTGTATCCGAGTCGAATTATCATCGGTGTGCCTCGTAACAATATTAGACTGAGTGAGAGTGCACAGAAATTTGTTTCTTTGCTGCGAGAGGGAGCAATTAAGACAGACATCCCTGTTTTAATTGTAAATTTAACTGAGGCGGAAGCAGTTAAGCTCTTTGCCAATGCATATTTAGCTGTTCGAGTTTCTTATTTTAATGAGTTGGATACCTATGCTGAATCTAAGGGGCTGGATGCTTCTCAAATTATTGAGGGAATGTGCCTTGATCCTCGTGTGGGCATGAATTATAACAATCCGTCTTTTGGCTATGGGGGATATTGTCTACCGAAGGATACTAAGCAGCTTTTGGCTAACTTCGATGGCGTACCTGAAAGTATGATTGCGGCAGTTGTGAAAAGTAATGACATTCGTAAAGATTTTGTTGCTTCACAAATTATTAAAAAGTTGGATGAGGCTGAAAGTGAAACAAAGATTGTTGGTGTATTCAGACTTACGATGAAAGCTAATTCCGATAACTTTAGAGAGAGCAGCATCCAGGGCGTGATGCAGAGACTCAAGGATAAGGGAATAGATATTATAGTCTTTGAACCGACCTTGGAAGACGGCAGTGATTTCAATGGATATAGGATTGTGAATGATCTAGTTTCCTTTAAGAAGCAATCTTCTGTTATAGTGGCGAATAGATTAGACAAGACCCTTAATGATGTGGAGCATAAGGTATATTCCCGTGATATTTACCAGGAAAATTAATAGAGGCTGATGAGCAAATATATGGCAGAGAAAAAGTATAAAGTTTGGTTTATCAACCAAAACTCATATTTACCGGAAGATGGCCCCCATGTAAGGCATTATACACTTGGAAAGTATTTAGTAAGAGATGGTTTTGAACCATTTGTATTCGCCGGTAATGAATTGCACCATAATGGTAGACGAATTGACACAGGTGAAAAGATCTGTGTAGAAAAGCAACGCAATGGTGTCCATTTCTTCTATATCAGGACCCATCATTATAAAAAAAATGATCTGCACCGAATTATAAATATCATTTCGTATTATTTGAATATTTTTAAGGTGTGTAAGCAGGTCGAAAGACAATATGGAAAACCCGATGTGATTTATGCATCTTCTATGTATCCAACTGCACTCGTAGCTGGGATTAAACTTGCAAAAAAGTATGGTATTAGGTGCATTTCTGAAAACAGAGATATTGTGCCTGATGGATTTGTGGCCAATGGGGCTATTAAGGAAGATGGATTGCTTGCAAAAATGATGCGGTTGTTCATGAAACGAGTGTATGAAACGTCGGATGCTCTTGTTTTTACCATGAGCGGAGGACCTAAATACATTTCTGATATGGGGTGGGATTTAGAACATGGCGGAAAAATTGATATGAAGAAAGTCTTTTATATCAATAATGGTGTTGATATGGAGGCTGTTTCAAAAAATGAAGAGAAATACGTGTTAGAAGATTTTGATTTGGATTCTGAGCATATCTTCAAAGTAGCATATTTTGGAGCCATTCGTTTTATGAACCAAATGTCGCTCTTTATAGAAACTGCTAAAGAACTTAAAAGGCGTGGGTACAACGATATTAAGATTTTAATGTGGGGAAATGGAACCAAACTGGATGAAATGCGAAAAGAACTTGCAGATCTGGAGTTGGATAATATTGTTCTCAAAGGATATGTAGATAAGAAATATATACCTGGTATAGCCAGAAGAGCAAATGTGTTTGTAGGAACAGGAAATAGTTGCTCTGTAGGAAAATACGGAATGTCATTCAATAAACTTTTTGATTATTTGGCAGCGGGAAAACCCATTATACTTCCATTTCAAGTTGCTGATTCAATAGTTGCTGAGAATGGTGTAGGTGTGGAACTGGCTAATGCAGATGCGGCTATGCTTGCTGACGCATTGATCGCGTTCAAAAATATGGATACTACTGAATATGAGATATATTGCAGTAATGCCCGTAGAGTAGCACAGCAGTATGATTACTCCTATTTAGCAGAACAGGTTAAGTCATTATTAATGCTGGATAATTAGAAGATAATAGGCTGATGGGGGATGAATGCAAGAAGAAACAAAACAATTATACGGCAGTCCTATTTAATGAAAGTTTTAATAACGAGGAGTTCATTTACCTTGAACTTTTGGTATTTGGGGGAATGGTTCTCATCTAATACCCACTGCTTAAGTGGTATATATCTGCAGATGAAATTTAGAAGCCAGCAAATTTGTTTACGTTGGTATTGATTGAGTAGAATTAAATAATGTATAATGTTATCCATAAGCAATGATTTTCCTTTGGGTTTTTGTTTGTTGTGGTGACTACACGAAAAAAGGGGTCATTGTTTTTTTGTGCAAAAGTGGTGTAACCGTTGGAAATAAAGGTTTTTAACTAAAAAAAGTGGTGTCAAAATTGACACTACTGATGAGTTTAAGAGGGAGATAAGATGAAAATATTGGTTGTAGCAAGATGCTACCCTAAATCAGAAAATAATATGTTAGGACTGTTTGAACGAGATCAGGCGTTCGCTTTGAAAAAATCGGGACATGATGTAATTTATGCAGTTTTAGATATGCGTTCGATTAGGCAGAAGAGAAAACTGGGATACAATCGATTTGATGATAATGGAATTCATGTTTATGAGATGAATATTCCGCTAGGAAATCTTCCAATAAAGCTTATCGCTTGTTTTGAAGAACTTAGTATGAAGAAACTTTTTTCTAAAATACAGGCTGAATATGGCGTTCCTGATATTGTCCATGCTCATTTTTATAAGATGGCAGTAGGCGTACAAGCATTCTTTAATGAAAAAGGAATCCCTGTTATTTTGACGGAGCATTCTTCATCTGTAGCTTCAGGAAGGCTGTCAACCGGCGACAAGAAGTTTATTTTTGATACTTATCGTAAGTTAGATGGAATTATTGCGGTTAGTCATCCGTTGGCATCATTCATCTATGAACAATCCGGAGTTCAACCCAAAGTAGTTCCTAATATGGTTGATTTAAAAAGTGTGTCATTACAGAAGAAACGTAATGAAAGATTTAGATTTGTCTCTGCAGGCAATCTTATTGAGAGAAAGGGTTTTGATCTATTAATTAGTGCAATGCAGCGGGTGATAAAGGTTTATCCTGACACTGAGCTAATTATCTACGGAGATGGACCATTCAGAACTAATTATGAAAAGATGATTAAAGAATATAGGCTTTCTCATAATATTATCCTTTATGGCCGATATGTGAGAGATGAAATATTTGAAAAGTATGCTGAAGCTGATGCATTTGTTTTGGCTTCAAAAGGAGAAAGTTTTGGTGTTGTGTATATTGAAGCAATGGCTTGCGGTTTGCCAGTAATTGGAACTGTTTGTGGTGGACCAGAAGATTTTATCAATAATGAAGTAGGTATTTTGATTCCAAAAGAAAATGTCGAACAGTTAGCGATTGCTATGATTGAAATTATAAAGAATATAGAATCCTATGACAGGCAGTTAATAAGTGATTATGTGTCAAAAAATTTCTCATCAGAGCAAGTTGCTTTAAGGCTACTTGAAGTATATCAGAGAACAATAAATAAGAGAAAAGGCATGATGAATTAGAAATGATAATTACAATGATATTAACTAATGCATTCCCACCGGATGTTAGAGTGTATAAAGAAGCAAAGTACTTAGTTTCTAAGGGAAATAAGGTCACTGTACTATGTTGGGACAAGACACCTGAGTGGGGATTGCCATCCAACGAAGTAATAGATGGTATCTCAATTGTCAGATTTGGAATCCCGGCAATTGCAGGTACAGGACTTAAGCAATTAGGAGCTTATTATAAATATATAAAATGCTGTAAAAAATATCTCATCTGGAACAGCTGTGACCATTTGCATTGTCATGATTTAGATGGTTCGTTAGCTGGATATTTGGCAAGAAAAGGAAAAACGCCCTATGTTTTTGATATGCACGAGTTTTATGAAAAGGGCAGGAAAATAAAAAAGACGCTAATTCATAATGTGGTGATGAAGCTTGTCAAAAAGGCACAAGCTGTAATCTATGTAAGCAATAAATCTCTTGAAACATATGGTTCTGACTTTGCTGATAAATTTCACATTCTAAGGAATTATAGTAACCCGAATTTTTTCTTGGATTGTGAAAAGGTGAAGTCAAATATTTTCAGGGTTTCTTATATAGGTGAAGTTAGAAATCAGGTTCCTGAATTTGTGGCACTCTTTGATGCTGTAAAGGGAATGGAAAATGTGAAAGTTGATATTTATGGAGGCGGTCCAGATCTTGAGAAACTGAAAGCAATTCAAGATAGATACTCGAACGTAAGAGTCCATGGACGATATAACGGAATTAGTGAATCTAATTGTATTTACGCAAATACGGACGTTAGTTTTGTAGCCTATAATGCGCAAAATCCCAATTATCAGGGCGATTTTGAACCAGTAAAGTTATATGAGGCAATTTTTACTGGAACACCCATTATTGCGACTGAATCAATTAATCCTGGAAAGATAGCAAGAAGCGAAGGATTTGGACTTGCTGTTGATACCAAAAATCCGGAGGCAATTAGAAAAGCGATTAAAAAATTTATTAAAAATAAATTATTTTACATAAGTTGCGCAGAAAATATGAAAATGGCAGCGCATAAATTTGACTGGAATGTTGCGGTAACAGTTCTGGATAAGATTTATGCTGAGGAGTGATAAAAAGCATATGAGACAGAAGTTGTTAATAAGCAAAACCCAAATTATAAATTTTATTTTTATGCTACTTCTGTGTTTTAACGAAAGTACTACTGTTATACGCTATTACCTTTCAGGGACGTATTACATATTAATAACTTATTCGATTACTTTTTTGGCAATTCTTTGTTTGGCTTTATGTATAAAACGATTGCCGCAAAAGAGTTGGATGCTACTTTTGGTAGTGGCCATTGCGATTGTATATAGTCTCATATATTCAGAGAACGTTGTGTATATACAGGAACTGTTTAATCAGACGAAGTTCAGAACCGTATGGCTAGTTGCTTTATTATTTGGAGTTCAAAAAAATCCAGACATAATACGGAAGGATCTGTATAGGGTAGCGTATATTGTCTTGATTATAAATATTTATGGTTTATTAGCTGGAGCATATAATCACGTGGATTCAACTGCTATAAACTATATGGGATTTGGGTATACATGCGTTTTATGGTGGGCAATTATAGTTCAGTCCGTTTTCAGTGACGAAAAAAATGGAATTCAGAAGGCTATCGATATAGTATCTTCGGTTTTCGTAGCCATGATTGTGTTGTTTTATGGAAGCCGAGGCTCTGTTTTGTCGTTACTGGTTTTTTTGCTTTACTGTTTTATTAAGTATTATAGCCGGAATAGAAAAATTGAATTGTGCCTGTTGATTAGTGCAGTAACTGGATTAGTTTATTTCTTTTGGAATCAAATATTTACATTGTTCATACTAGCAACAGATGCAGTGGGAATTTCAAGCAGAAACTTAAGATTATTACAGTCTTCTCTATTAACAAGTGATACCCACCGATCTGAAACTGTATATAGCTACAGTATTGAGTTGATTAAAAAGCACTTTTTGTTTGGACACGGAATCGGTGCGGATAGAGCAGTAGGTGGAGGAACCGAGTATTATTCGCATAATTTGATTTTGGAAGTATGTGTAAACTTTGGTGTGATAATTGGTGTATTAATCATTGCTTATGTTGTCTCAATTGGTATAAAGATGCTGATTAAAGTGCAAGAAAAAGAATGGGTATATTATTTTGCACCATTTTTTGTTACTTGTATGGTTCAGGTTATGGTTAGTTCATCTTTGTACTTAGTGAGCGAGTTTTGGACATTTATTTTTATATATTACGCATACCTGGCAGAAATGAAACGAAGTAGGTATGCGGAAGGTATAAATAATTGGAGGCAGCCGTGAAAATATTATTAGTTTCTCCATTTTTTGCTCCCTATTCTTTAGTTGGGGCTCATCGAATAAATAGCCTGGCTGATTTTTTGATAAAAAGAAAACATGATGTAACGGTATTGGCTTTTTCAACTGACTATTATAGGGCGATAAGGCAAGATACAGTAAAGGCGGAAATTCCTCAAGGGGTTCGGGTTGTTCGTTTTGATGTGAATCCCAATATTGTTAAGGTTTCTGCTCGAAATAAAAGTTTCTCGAATGCCTTTTATAGATGTACAGATAATTTATTAAAGCAAGCACAATTTGATATTGCTTTAGCAAGCCTGGGACCATTTTTTACATTGAAAATGTTTCCGCTATTAAGCAAAAAATATCACCTACCGTATGTACTAGATTATAGAGATTTAAATTCGTTGGAGGCTCTTAAGAAGACAACTTCAATTTCAAAACAAATGAAAGCAGCAGTTATGAAATTGCACGATTATCATATTGATAGGAAAGCTATTAACTCAGCGGAAGCTGTTGTTACTGTTACTGAGTACGGAAAACAGAAACTTACCAACGGATTTAGAATTTCAAATGAGAAAGTTCATGTGGTGTTAAATGGTTTTGATGATAGACAGCTGAATTGCCTTCCAATCATAGAATGGACACCAGACGCTTCAATTTCAATCGGATATTTTGGCAAGTTTATGTATTATGATTTCCAACTTGGGGCCAATATCTTGAAAGCAATAACAAATTTAAGAAAGAAAGGACTTTCAGTGAAGCTTTACCATATTGGTCCTGAAAATCCTAATATTCCACGAATTATTAACGCAGAAGGGATAGATATCGAATCATATGAATATTTAGGAAGCAAGAGCTATTCAGAAGGAATTGCTTATTTGAAAAAGATGATTTGCTGTGCAATTGAGTGGAATAACTCATATGGATATGGGACTAAAGTCTTCGATTATATTTATGTGAATAAGCCAATAATTGCAAGCGTAGTGAAAACAACAGAACTTGCTAGTTTCTTATCCCAATTTAAAAATGCCTTTGTATCTGAATCAGTATCGGATATTGAAAATGCAATTGTGCAGATAAGTAAAAATTGCTTCTCATTGTTGGATGACAATGAGGATATGCTTACCTATTCAAGAACAAATCAAAATATGATGTTTGAACAATTATTAGAAAGGTATTCGAAGAAAAATGCGTAAGAGCGGAAAAGGTTCATCAAACAAAATAGGTTCTAATGCAATACTTTTAACTGGAAGCAAAATTCTTGTAATGCTGATCTCTTTGATTACTTCGATGCTTCTTTCGAGATTCAGAACTTTGGAGGAATATGGCACTTACTCGCAACTGACGACAGTTGTAAATATTGCGGTGTCGGTTTTCATGTTGGGTCTACCCAATAGCCTAAATTATTTTTATGCTCGAGCAGATTCTACAGATGAAAAAGATGAGTTCTTATCCAATTATTACTCATTGGCAACCATTTTGTCTTTAATCGCCGGCGTAGCTTTATGTATTATGATTCCTTTTCTCCAGGCATTTTATTCAAACACTGGGATTCTTACCTATTGGTTTATTTTAGCACTGCTGCCGTGGACTAAGGTATTAATCAATTCTAGAAGCAATATGCTCGTTGCAGCCGGACAGACAAACCGTGTTATATCATACAACATTTTGAACGGCTTATTTCTCCTTGGAATAATTATTTTTATTCGTGTAGCCAATATGAGTTTTTACAATTACATGATTATGTACATCGTTGTAGAGATGCTTTTTGGCGGAGCTGTGTATTTTGGGGCACACCGATTATCTGAGAAGCTCAGATTTGAATTGAACAAGAAGTTAATAAAGTTGGTTCTGGCATACTCTATTCCTATTGGACTTGCAACATCTGTAAGTACTATAAATAGAGAGCTGGACAAGTTGGTTATCGGTAATCTGATGAACACGGAACAATTGGCAATCTATTCAAATGCAGCAAAAGAGTTGCCGTTGGTATTTATTCAGCAGTCCTTTATGGCAGTGTTATTACCGGCGCTTGCTCGAATGATAAAGAAAGAACGATATAAAATGGCAACAGAGATCTGGGGCGATACCGTTGAATTTTGTTTCATCATTATGTCGTTCTGTGTAGCCGCTATTCTTGTATTTGCGCCACAAATGATGACCATTCTTTATTCAGAAAGGTATCTTCCCGGAGCAAATATCTTTAGAGTATACGGATTGGTATTACTTTGGAGAACTACCTATTTTGGGATGTTACTGAATGTTACTGGTCACACTAAGGAAATAATGTATTCCAGTGTTGCTTCGCTCGTACTGAATCTCATATTTAACTATACATTCTATTTCATATTTGGAATGATCGGTCCTGCAATAGCTACTTTTCTGAGTGTAGGAATTGTTAATATAACTCAATTGAGATTTACCTCAAAGATTGTGCATGTACCTTTTAAAGATATATTTCCGTGGAAAAAGTTGTTAGTAATTCTGTGTATTAACCTTTTAGCAGGGGCTGTAGTTTATGGTCTTGTTAGTATTCTTGAGTTAGGTACAAGCATTAAAGAAATTTTGTGTTGCATTGGTATTGGAATAGCATGGATGACAATTTATTTCCTTTTAATGCTAAAGTCGTTAAAACAGATTTGGAGGAAGATCAATGTTACAGAAGATGATTGATTTCTTTAGGTGTAATTTGAAAACGAGAAAGAGGGTAATCGACATATGGTGGATTGTGTGAACAAGCAATGCGAAGATACGAGGAACTTAAATCGAAATCAGAGCAGTTGAAATTTTATAAATCTCGAAATGAGTGATATCTCCATGAATTCATTGTAATGAATAGAGGGCAGCCTAATGCATATGGTTGAATCTGCTAATGAGAAACACTGATTTTAGAAGCGGAGATATTGTTATCTATGTCGGGAAAGAGACTAAGCTGAATGAAATAGAAGAATTAGTTCCACCTTGTACTTTTGAATACTTAAAAAGAAGGAGTAAAGAATTATGAAATACGCATTAATTGGCTGTGGCAGAATCGCCACCAATCATGTAACTGCAGCTGTGAATAACAAACTGGAGATTGTAGCAGTTTGTGATGTTCTTCCGAAGGCAATGGAGAAGATTCTCGAAAAGCATGATTTGCAGAATAATACATCAATTAAAAGATACACTGATTATAAAAAGATGATCGCAGAAAATGAGCTAGAACTTGTCAGCATTGCAACCGAGAGTGGAATTCACGCAGAAATTGCATTATTCTGCATCGACAATGGGATTAATGTGATTATTGAAAAGCCGATGGCAATGAACATGAATGACGCTGAAGAAATCATTCGTTGCTCAAATGAGAAGGGTGTCAAGGTTTGTGCTTGTCATCAGAACAGATTCAATCTTGCAGTTCAGAATATTAGAAAGGCAATTGAGAGCGGAAGATTTGGCAAACTTTCTCATGGTAGCATTAACGTTCGTTGGAATCGAAACCAGAGATATTATACTCAGGCTCCGTGGCGTGGCACATGGGCACAGGATGGCGGAGCATTGATGAATCAGTGCATTCATGGAATTGATCTCCTGCGTTGGATGCTGGGGGATGAAGTTGAGGAAGTATACGGTGTGACCCGCCAGCAGCACCATGATTATCTGGAGGCCGAAGATGTAGGCTTGGCTGTAGTTAAGTTTAAGAATGGTGCTATTGGAACAATCGAGGGTACTACTAATGTATATCCGAAAAATTTGGAAGAGACACTTTATATTTTCGGAGAGACCGGAACGGTAAAAATTGGCGGAACATCAACTAATAATATTGAGGCATGGCAGTTTGCTTTTGATGAAGAAGGTGATGAGGACGCTAAGAATCTGGTTGAGGTTACCTGCAATGTATATGGTAATGGTCATACACGCCTTTTTGCTGATGTTATTGAAGCGATTCAGGTAGATCGAGATCCATATGTGAATGCTGTTGCGGGACGTAATGCCCTTGAGATGGTGTTGGCAATTTACAAAAGTCAGAAAACAGGTATGCCTGTTAAACTGCCGTTGACTGATTTTGCTAGCACAGATATGAAAGGTATGTTCGGAAAATAAAATTACAATTTATTTTAACAAAAAAGTAAAAGGAGTTAATTATGAAGATTCAACTTATGAATGTTCAGCGTCAGCATGAGACTTATGCAGCTGAATATGAAGAAGCAGCTCTTAAGGTGTTGCGTAGCGGCGGATATATCGGGGGTGCTGAGGTTTCAGCTATCGAAGAAGAATTTGCAGCATATGAAGGTGCAAAGTACGGAATTTCTTGTGGAAATGGCACAGATGCGATTGTACTTGCTCTTCGGGCTCTTGGAATTGGAACAGGGGATGAGGTAATCACCGTTTCCTGGACATTTTTTGCTACAGCAGAGGGCATTGCAGCAGTAGGAGCAACTCCCGTTTTTGTTGATGTGAGACCGGATACATACTGCATGAACCCTGATCTTATTGAAGAAAAAATCACCGAAAAAACAAAAGCCATTCTTCCCGTTCATTTCTATGGACAGAGCTGCGAGATGGATAAACTGTGGGAGATTTGCAAAAAGCATACTCTGTATCTTGTTACTGACTGCGCTCAATCTGCAGGTACCCGTTACAATGGAGAGCGGAAAAACACTCTTGGTGATGTATCTTGCTTTTCTTTCTTCCCAACGAAGAACCTTGGATGCGCTGGCGATGGTGGAATGATACTTACAGATAATGGAGACTTTGCAAGAGCCTGTAGGTCTTTGAAAGTACATGGTTCCGGTAAAGATGGTTTGTGGACTCTTAAAAGAGAATATGAAATGAAGGGAAAGAAATTCCCTGAAAACATGCCTGTCGGAGAAAGCAAATATTACAATTACCTTATTGGATATAATTCCAGACTCGATGCTATTCAGGCAGTTATTCTGCGGAAGAAACTCACTCATTTGGAAGAGTTGATTGACGGCAGACGAAATAATGCAAAGCTTTATAATGAGGCTCTGAAAGACACAGAATATGTCACTCCCTTCGAGAGCGAAGTCAGCTACCATTCTTACTATATTTATGCGTTGAAACATAATAATGCGCAGGATATTATGAAGAAGCTTCAGAACAAGGGTGTGCCTTGTGGTACATATTATCCCGTTCCTCTTCATTTGCAGGGTGCATTTGCTGAACTTGGATATAAGGAAGGCGACCTGCCTGCAACAGAAGAAATCAGCAAGACCATATTTGCAATTCCTGTGTTCCCTGAATTGAACAATGAAGAGCGTAACTATATCATCGAGGCTTTAAAGGATGCACTTAAATAAGTGTATAGATGAGTGGGGAAATAGATATGTGAAATATGTATGATGTAGTTATTATTGGCGGTGGCCCTACTGGATTATCGGCTGCAATATCAGCATATGAAAATGGAACTAAGTCATTTCTAATACTAGAACGATCAAATGAATTGGACGGTATACTGTTACTGATACAAGTGTGAATGTCATAGTTACTAAAAGAGTGAAATGAAACGAGGAGTAAACAAAATGGAAAATCAAAAGTTCAAAGTAGATTCGACCAGTATAGTTGGGGATGATGTTGAAATTGGAAATTACACCAGAATCTGGCAGTTCTCCAATATCATGAAAGGTGTTAAAATTGGCGAGCACTGTAACATCGGTCAAAATGCCTTTATTGAGACTGGTGTTGTACTTGGTAATAATGTGACTATGAAGAATAATATTGCGCTGTACACTGGAGTGATATGTGAAGATGATGTTTTCTTGGGGCCTAGTTGCGTGTTTACAAATGTTTTAACACCTCGTAGTTTTATCTCAAGAAAAAATGAATTCAATAAAACCATAATAAAAAAAGGCGCTTCAATTGGTGCGAATGTAACTATCGTGTGTGGTCATAATGTTGGACGATATGCAATGATTGGAGCTGGTTCAGTAGTTACAAAAGATATTCCTGATTATACGCTCGTAGTTGGGAACCCTGCAAAAAAGATAGGCTATGTTTGTATGTGCGGAGAGAGAATATTTGAAAATAATAACTCAGAATATAGATGTTCTTGCTGCGGAAAAGAATATGTTGAATTAGAACATGGCTTGTGCGAGAAGGGATAACTATTAATATGAGTGTACGAGTTAATTCTATTGATGTTGCGAAAGGCATTGCAATTCTACTGGTCGTAATTGGACATACCTTGAAGGATGGATTTATTCGGCAGGTGGTATATTCTTTTCATATACCTGTGTCCTTTTTCTTTTCAGGTGTAACATACAAATATCGTGGAAATATAAAGAATTTTTGGCTTCAAAATTGAAAAGGATATATGTACCCTATTTGGTGTTTGCAAGTATCAGCATTACCTTATTTACTGTTATGGGGTTCGTTGCTGAGGGATTAGGGGTAAACCTTATAGAAGGGACAGTGTATCAAAATGTCATTGGGATGTTATACGGTAATTCCAGAACAGGATTTATGCAATGGAATCAACCCTTGTGGTTCTTGCCTTGTTTATTATCGTTCTACTTTTTGGCTAATGCTATAGAGTGCCTGATAGATCGGGGAGTGGGGGGGGGCAAAACGTTTGTTCCACACTAATAATCATTGTGATTATTAGTGTGATTGTAATGTACTTCCTTGATCGACTTTGTAGGAAGATAACATTGCCCTTTGGATTTGAATCTGCCATCTCAATGATAGGATTTTTTGAACTTGGTATATTAGCTAGAGAAAAACAATTATTTCAGCGTTCTATGATTAAAGTGAGGTGGTCTGATGGACTTCTTCTAAATTACATAATGTGCATTATTCTTTTGAGTTATTATAATGGCTGGACATCCGTAAGAACGCTGATTTTTGGGAATTTTGCATTACTTTTTGTGATAACTAGCATAATAGGAATCTTAAGTATAACGAATATCGCAAAAAGATTTGATAATAGTAAAATGCTTATTCTATTAGGGCAGAATACCATGCCCGTCTTATTGATGCATAAGTTTCCAATTTTGTTTTTTCAATCAATTCTACCAGTTACCAAAACATTTCTCAAAAATGGTGATTCGATTTCAGGAGTTGTATGCGGCATAATAGTGTCAGTTATATCAATTGTAATGTGCTTGATTGCAGGTAAACTTATTGAAAAAATATGTCCTGTGGCAATAGGAAAATAAGCAACTCAAATTTACTGTTGCAGAGAGTAAATCTAGATGGTGTGTTGTCTGAAGACATGTATAGAAGGCATTCCAATTCGGGAATGCTGGAAGAGTACGAGGCTGACCACCACACCGGAATGGACGTGGATGAGACAGCGGGGCTGCTTTATGATTATACCTCCGGTTACCCGTTTTTGGTATTGCGTATCTGCAAGCTGATTGACGAAAGAATAGGGGGAAGCGAATTGTTTCCGGACAGGAAAGTTGCGTGGACAAGGGAAGGTTTTCTGGAAGCGGTAAAGATACTCCAAACCGAGAAGAATACATTATTTGAGTCGTTAATAGGTAAGCTGATTGATTATCCGGAGTTGTCCAGCGCTCTTTATTCAATTTTATTTGCAGGAGACAGGATTGTGTACAATCCTGATGAAGAATGGATAGATGTTGCCGTTATGTTTGGCTTTATAAAAAATGATGTGGGAACAGTTGTGATTTCAAACCGAGTATTCGAAACACGCCTTTACAATATTTTCTGACCCAAAATGAAGCACAGAGCAGTGAAATTTTTAAAACTGCATCACAGAACAAACCTCAATACATCCACAATGGTCATTTGGATATGGCTTTCGTGCTGGACAATTGATACATGGGAAAAGCAAATGGGTATTTCGATTTTATCTAAAACCATATGGGAGATAAAATCACAGGAGATGATATGAATTTTTTGATTTTCACTTCCAAGACAGTTTTATAGTAATACTTAAGAGGAGGCATTGCTTCCTCTTTGATTATGTGGGCTAAGTTGTTTTCGCTGCCAGTCCAGCGGAAGTACATAAGTGTAATACCATTTTTTAAACATAAATCTCTTTTTCAATGCTTTACGCCTATCAAAGCCCACTTGAATTTGGGAGAGATTTTATATTTATTTATGGGAGATGATATAGTCGGCGAACGTGTCTTTAATGAATTGCCCTTAAAAGAATAACTGAATATTTTAATTACAATGTTTGGTGCTTTCGGTGGAAAATGGACTAGGTTGATGTATTGACGAAAGTTTAAAATAAAGATATAGTAAAAGAGGTATATTAGCTTCTATAAGAAAATGAGGGGGCTTTGTGAGCCACTGATTAAAGCAGGGGTAAAGGTGGTAAATAAAATGTATAGAAAATCAGCTGAAGGTTGGATGAAACATCTAGATTTTTTGATTTTGGATTTGATTTGTCTGGAGTTCTCATATCTGCTGTCATATTTGCTTCGTCATGGATTTGAACGACCATATTACAATCCTATATACAGAAATATGGTAATCATATTTATCATGATTGAATTCTTAACGGCATTTATTCGAGAGCCTTTTAAGAATGTTTTAAAAAGAGGGTATTATAAAGAATTTTTTGTTACATTGGAACACGTATGCATGGTGATGTTATTAGCTGTCTTTTATTTGTTTTTAACGCATAAGACTAGTGAATACTCCAGAATTACTTTAGTATTAACCGGTGTGATTTTCTTTTGTCTTTCCTATATTGTTCGGGTTTTATGGAAAAAGTATTTACTAACCAGATGGATAGGTGATGAAGGAAAACGCTCCCTGTTTATTATTACCGGAAAAGCTATGGCTCAATCTGTAATAAGCAGTATTAAAAACAATGATTATTTAGGGTTTCGAATTGCCGGAGTTGCTATCATAGATGGTGTGCTGTCTGAAGACATGATAGAGGGCATTCCGATACTGACAAAAAGAGACTCTATTATAGAATATGTTCAGCGTTGCTGGGTAGATGAGGTGTTTGCAGATTTTCCAAGTACGTTGCCTATAGATGAGGAAATGCTGAAACAGTTTATTGAGATGGGTGTTACGGTACATATTAAGCTGGAAAAGACTCAGAAGTTTGCCGGCTCTGTGCAGTTCATAGAGCAGTTGGGTAATAATACTGTTTTGACCAGCAGTATTCATATGGCAACGTCAAGGCAAATTTTTACCAAGCGCTTCATAGATATTTGCGGTGGCTTAGCTGGCTGCCTGATCACAGGTGTACTATTTATCTTGGTAGCACCCTGCATTTACATAAAATCACCGGGACCTGTCTTTTTTTCTCAGATCCGGGTTGGGAAGAATGGAAAGAAATTCAGGATTTATAAGTTCAGAAGCATGTATTTAGATGCAGAAGCGCGTAAAAATGAATTAATGGAGCAAAACCGTATCAAGGATGGAATGATGTTTAAACTTGAAAATGACCCTCGTATTATCGGAAATAAGCATGGGAAAGGTATTGGTCATTTTATCCGTGAATATTCCATTGATGAATGGCCGCAGTTTTTTAATGTGCTAAAAGGTGATATGAGTCTGGTGGGGACACGTCCGCCGACGGTAGATGAGTGGGAAAAATATGAACTCCATCACCGAGCCAGATTATCTGTTAAGCCGGGTTTGACCGGCTTGTGGCAGATTAGTGGAAGAAGCAATATTACCGACTTTGAGGAAGTTGTTAAACTAGATAAACAATACATAGATAATTGGTCATTTGGCCAAGATATGAAAATACTGATCAAAACAATTTTCGTAGTGGCAAAAAGAGAGGGTTCTAAATAATGGCACATAATACAAACAATGATCATGAGAAAAAGAAAAAATTTCCACTGGGTGTAAGGATTTTATTTGGTTTTCTGATCGGTGTTATGGTAGTCTGCGCCGGAGCTTTTGCATACCTTCAGTACACATTCAGTAAGATGCATAAAGCTGAGCCTGTTCAGGAAAAGGTTGAGCCGGAGGATGAGGTATTTGAGGAGGATGAAAATGAAGGTAGTACGGCAGAAGTACTGCAGCCGAGTGATATAGAGTTGCTTACAACTTCTGAAATCATGCGAGACAAAGATGTTGTTAACATTCTTTTAATCGGTCAGGACAAACGTCCCGGTGAAGGAAGGGCAAGATCGGATTCCATGATTTTAGCTACATTGAACAAAAAGGACAAATCAATTCATCTAACCTCCTTTATGCGTGATCTATATGTAGAACTCCCTGGTGATTATAGCCCCAACCGCTTAAATGCAGCCTACCAATTCGGCGGAATGGAATTACTTGATGCCACAATTGAGAGCAATTTTGGAGTTAAAATTGATGGAAATATAGAAGTTGATTTCGATGGCTTTCAGAAATGCGTCGATAAAGTTGGCGGCATTGACCTGGAATTGAATAGTGTAGAAGTAAACTATTTAAACAAAAATTATTCTTGGCAGGTTGAGCAGGGAATGAATCATTTGAATGGTGAAAAAGCCCTGGCATTTGCCAGAATACGATATGTAGGTAATGCGGATTATGAACGTACAGAGCGTCAGCGAAGGGTTCTGACCGAAGTCTTTAAGAAAGTAAAATCTTCGGATTTAAAGACAGTCATGGGTCTGATTGATGAACTGTTTCCATTGCTGACAACAGATATATCCCAGACCGATATGATGGGATATGCTGTAGCTGTATTTCAAATTGGTATCGGTGATATCCAAAGTGACCGTATCCCCATTGACGGTTCTTTCAAGAGTGCAAACATACGGAAAATGGAAGTGCTGGTTCCCGATCTGGAATTAAATAGAAGACATTTGCAGCAGACGCTGTATCCTCACCTTCAAGAGTAATACAGGCATCCCCACGCAGTTGAGTTTATGAGTATCTGGTGGGGATGCATTTTATTTTTGCTAATGTGGGTCACACTAGGTCATGCAGTTAGTTACAAAGGTGAAAAAATAAGTGTACAAAACAGATGACAATGATTATAATATCTTTATATTGGAGGTACGGATATGAAGGGTATGGATGAATTAAAAAAAGTGATAGATGACATGAGCCAGATGGAAGAATTTAAGGAGCTTACGAAGATATTCAGCGATCATTTTTTTGTTCAGGGAGAAGAAACAGAGGATATGGCAGAAGCGCTGCAAAGAGCCCCGGAATCCCTGGTGGATATGATCGGCGACGAGCTGGAGATAGAAGGTTTTGAAGATCAGACCAGACAAGAAAAGGAAGAAACCTTATATCAGGTGATTCAGGATGACTTTGATGAGGAATTTATGTTTATGACGGAGTCTGAGCTGCTGACCTTTATAAAGACAATGAATGGGTATGAGTTATCGGACATGGAGATGTTAACCGTAACAGATATCTATAATAAAAGGGGATGGACATTTTCCTTCCTTCAGGACGATGCGGTGACTGTTGTTGTCATGGATCAGCTTCGGGATATTTTAAAAAGCAAAATGGAAGATAAGGAAGCTCAGGGAATGCTTGGACTGACTATTGCTGTCAGGAGGTGTGCCCTGGCAAGCGTCAATCTCTATGGAGTTGTTGAAAAGCATCAATTTTATAAAGTGCTTTTGAGCCATATGGCAAAGGAAAGCGACACAGAAATCCATGGAACAACAGAGGAATCATTAAAAGAGATCACAGCGCAGCTTCTGGAAAAGATAGAGGAAAGAAGTGATGCTTTCTGGATAGACGAGGATTATATTGTCAGTACGGACTTTGAAGACAGAGGCGATTACAGGCGTTTTTTGAAAACATTGCGGCATAAGGAATATTATATGCCTGGAAAGAAAGAGATAGAGCTTTATCAATCGGAACAGGTTGACAAAAATAACCGCTATTACAAAAAGATCTTATCGAATCTGAAAAGCATTATGAAAGATTCAAGACGTGCCGATAATCTTATGTTTGAACTGGAATACAAGGCAGTTCAGGAGGATATGACAGCGGCGGAAATTTTGACTCTTTTAGATGAACGGGATATTTTAATCCCGACACAGAAATTGGGAATGATTTTTAGCGAAAACTGCCTGAGCTGGCTGAATGCCATCAGACGCTGGAGTAACCGTGGATTTACCAATGAGGAATTGGGCATATGTAATACTTCAAAGATGGGTGACCATGTTTTCAGGGAATACGCCCAACCGGTCGGGAAAAGCAAGATCGGGCGCAATGATCCATGCCCGTGTGGAAGCGGGAAAAAGTATAAGCGTTGCTGTCTTGACAAGGAATAGACTGGTTAGTGACCCTATTTACGGCTGCTAAAAATAGGA
>Ga0153940_1000454_pt1 | contig 21634 bp, 23 predicted proteins | sample TSNJ024MetaG_FD_104736 | JGI IMG/M metagenome (GOLD analysis project Ga0153940, IMG submission 104736) | Attine ant fungus gardens microbial communities from New Jersey, USA - TSNJ024 MetaG | ecosystem: Host-associated > Fungi > Mycelium > Unclassified | place: USA: New Jersey, Brendan T. Byrne...
AGTTGATGTATAATATACCGAACGAGGAAAACATTAACATCCTCTGTCGCCGATTAGTCTTTGAAGCGTTCGCCGAACCGGCTCGTCGTCGGTAAATGTTTTCACCGTTCGGTATAGACCAGTGCAGATACTCATTGAGCCGGTACACAGGGCAAAATAGTACAGGCCATTGAAGGGCACGGACGGAAATGAGGAAATTCATATGAAAGCACTTGTGTATAAAAACGGGGCGCTGTCATATACGGCAGATTATCCTCTGCCTGAGCCCGAGCCGGATGAGAGCCTCATCAGGGTAGAGCTGGCCGCCGTCTGCAACACAGACCGGGAGATTCTGCGCGGCTACAAGCCGGATTTTGATGGAGTGCCGGGTCATGAGTTTGTAGGCGTGGTGGAACGCTCAAACGAGCCGTTGCTTGTGGGCAGGCGGGTAGTGGGCGAGTTAAACGCAGGGTGTAAAAAATGCCTCTACTGCACAACCGGACGTGAACACCACTGCGCGAAACGGCGGGTGATCGGCATGGCAGGCAAGGATGGCTGCTTTGCCCAATACCTGGCCATACGAACCGAGCTGCTGCACTTGGTGCCCCAGGGGCTGTCCCCTGAGCAAGCGATATATTGCGAACCGCTGGCAGCCGCGCTGGAGGTGCCTGAACAAATCCACCTGCGCCCATCACAGGCGGTGGCAGTTGCGGGAGACGGCAGGCTGGCCTTTTTGATCGCCCAGGTGCTGGCGCTGAACGGTACGTCTGTAACAGTGTTTGGCCATCACGAAGAGAAGCTTGCCATGTTCTGCTCTTTTGCGGATACCCGCACACAGCCCGGCGGCAGCTTTGAGGTAGTGGTGGAGGCCTCAGGTTCCCCCGGCGGCCTGGACGACGCAATCCGCCTGGTGCGCTCCCGGGGAACGCTGGTGCTGAAAAGCACCTACGCAAAAAATGTCGAACTCAACATCAGCGAGGTGGTGGTGCGCGAGCTAACTCTTTGCGGCAGCCGCTGCGGTCCCTTTGTTCCGGCGCTGAACCTGCTGGGCCGCGGCAGGCTTGTCCTGCCCGATATCGAGCAGCACCGCCTGGAGGACTTTGAACAGGCCTTTGATTCCAAGGCCTTCAAAACCGGGTTCGACTTGAAGGAATAGGGATGGGATTGAACATTCCATAGGCCCGCCGGGCTTACCGGCGCGGTACATTTTGTTATACAAACACGAAAGGGTGATATAGTATGCGGCAGCCCACGAATGTCCGCCCCCGTGAGGACGGCTTGGCTGTGGTGATACAGGACCAAACGGCTCTGCCCGCCCGCACTGTTTTTTTAGAGTTGGAAACCGAGGAGCAGATGTATGACGCTATCTTTGAGCTGAAGGTGCGCGGCGCGCCCGCAATCGGCATCTGCGCCGCCTACTGCTACGCCGTGCTTGCAAGCAAGCTGCCTGAAGGCGGCTATGACGACTTTTTGGCAGAAACACGCCGCTTTAAGGCATACCTGGATTCCGCCCGCCCCACGGCGGTGAACCTGAGCTGGGCATTGAACCGCATGGAAAAGCTGGTGCTGGCAAACAGCGGTACGCCGGTGGCACAGATAAAAAAGCTGCTGCGCGATGAGGCGGCCCGGCTGCAACAGGAAGATATGCGCGTGTGCGCCGCCATTGCGCGACACGGCCTTACCCTTTTGAATCTGAAGAAGGGGGTTGGCGTGCTGACACACTGCAACGCGGGGCCGTTGGCAACCTCTGTTTACGGCACGGCGTTGGGCCCTATCCTGCTGGCCCGTGAGCAGGGCGTAAATATTCGCGTATTTGCCGACGAGACGCGTCCTCTGTTACAGGGCGCGCGCCTAACCAGCTACGAGTTGGACCAGGCGGGTGTGGACGTTACCCTCATCTGCGACAGCATGGCCAGCATAGTAATGAAAAACGGCTGGGTAGACGTATGCTTCGTGGGGTGTGACCGGGTTGCCAAAAACGGAGATACCGCTAACAAAATCGGCACCAGCGGGTTAGCCATTCTGGCCAAGCACTACGGCATCCCCTTCTATGTGTTGGGCCCTACTAGTACCATCGACTTTGCCTGCGAGACAGGGGAGGATATCGAAATAGAATTGCGCGACCCGGACGAGATAAAAAAGAAGTTTTACACCGAGCCCATGGCCCCTGATACGGTAAAATGCTATAACCCTGCCTTTGATGTGACCGATCACACGCTTATAAGCGGCATTGTTACCGAGCATGGCATTCTGCGCCCGCCATATACTCAGAGTATGGAAACGCTGCGGGCGAAGCTGGGTCTGTGAAGACGACAGAGAAATTTTGGAAACATACCGAACGAGGAAACATTAACCTCCTCTGTCGCCGATTAGTCGTTGAAGCGTTCGCCGAATCGGCTCGTCGTCGGTAAATGTTTTCACCGTTAGGTATAACAGCGACCTGTGCAATAGCCATAGCTCTCGTTATTGCGGGCTCGACCCGCAATCCCCTCTCGTCATTGTCGTCAGCGGCAACTTGGTAAAAAGAGTTTGGGGACATAAAATGGCTATGACAAAGGAAGTTTTACTTACCAATGTACGCAGTGATGGAAGATGGGTGGGGGATTGCGTGTCGCCTCGCGTCACCGTGCCGGTAATAAGCAGGATACCTGTGCTGGGAGCCGTTTTCACCAACTTTTACCCTTTTGAGCTCATAATCCTGGTGATGGTGGCGGTCTTGTGGTACATTATGAGCCGCACCCGTTATGGTATGCATCTGCGCGCCTGCGGCGACAATCCCCAGGCGGCCGACACGGTCGGTATCAAGGTAAACAGGGTGCGCTTCACGGCTGTCATGTTTTCGGGAGCGCTTTCCGGCTTTGGGGGGATGTGCTTTGCCTACTCAATCTCCAGCAGCTTTTCGGATCTTGCCATGACCATCCCATACATCCTCACCTTGCTGCTGCTGGTATTTTTCTCCAAGAATAACCGCGCGCCCCGCGCCCTGGGTGAAGTTTACGATAAAAGTAAGCGATAGGGTTGCGCACACCTGTAATGCTCCTGTGGTTTCCGCCGCAGGGGCATTTTTTGGGTGCGATGAACAAATCGCGCTGTGCGCGAGTAGTTTTCCGCAATTTCCTATGACAGAACAAAACGCGCTGCGCGCGTATTTGTTTTCCGCAATTTGTCTAGGAAATTGCTTCCTTTTGCCTTTCGCCGTGCTTCTGGGCGAAAGGCTGGAATCAACGCAATTTCCTATGACATAAAAAACCACCTGTCTTGCAGGTTGCAGGCAGGTCCTATTTCTTTTGCCATTGAAAAGAAAAACCTGGACTCAGGGGGGATGAGACCAGGTTGAGGGGGGATATAAAATTGTTCCTTAATTAAATTAAGGCTACACTATAATAATTTCCAAAAATGATTTTTATATACATGATTTTTTAAAATTTTTTTGATACTAAACCGATTTTTTAAGGCGCTTATCATGCAGCTTATCTGACGGCAGCCTGGAAGCAAGCAGAGTCCAGAGCCGTTCGGGCCCGCCTTCCATCTGGCTGTCCGGCAGAAGGAACGCCCGGTTACTCAAGATGTAGAGATAAGTGCATCCGCTTACACGATAAGCGCCATATAGGCTGTCCCAGTTGTACTTAGCATGCTCCTTGCCGTTATACACCTTTACGCCGTCCGGAGCCTGTGAGAGGCTCAGTGTATAGACGTAGCGGCTTTGTTTCAGATTAAGGTTGTTGACCTGAGAACGGATAGAGCGGAGGAAAGACCACATGTAAAATGACGGCAAAGCAACGCCGACTGCCGCCAGTGTACAGCTTAGAAGAACCGCTCCTTCCGACCGGGCGCGCAGCACGAAGCATATGACGGCAAAACCGAGCATAATGGCGGCAAAGCCCGCCAGCAACAGCCAGCGTCCGTTGCGCAGCAAATTGTCAAATATCGCGAATTTACGGAATACCGGCTCTTCCAACTCGACCATGATCTTGATTTCGTCACTCATCATATCCCTCGCTCATTGTATCATAGGGCTAAAATTTTACGATCCCATCCTAACGTATCCGAATAACTCAGGCAGCCACAGGCTGATAGCAGGAATAAATGTAATTAAAAACAAAGTAATAATCATGCATACGTAAAACGGCAAGGTCGCTTTAACGATACGCTCCATAGGAACCTTGGATACCGCGGAGCCAATAAACAGCACCGCGCCAACGGGAGGCGTCAGTAGGCCGATGCCGCAGTTTAGTACAATAATAATACCGAACTGAACGGGATCAATGCCAATAGAGGTAGCGATAGGCAGCAATATTGGGGTGGCGATAAGGATAATGGGGGCCATGTCCATGATGCAGCCAAGAACGAGCAGAATCAGATTAAGCAAGATAGCAAGTATGATGGGGTTGTCTGTAATGCCGGTGATGGCGCTGGCGGCCAAATCCGGCACATGGAGAGTGGTCAGGCAATAACCGAACGCGTTGGAAGCGGCGATTAGAATGAGTACGATGGACAAGGTGTTCACGCACTCCCCCAAAGATTTCCACACGCCTTTCCAATCCAGGCCCTTGTAGATGAAAACGCTGACAATAAGGCTGTAGATAACGGCGATCGCGGCTGACTCAGTAGCGGTGAACAACCCGCCAACCACGCCGAACACTACGATAATAACGGCAGCCAAAGCCCAGAAGGATTTGATAAGCTGCTCGAAGAGATTTATGATGCTGAATTTGGAACCCTTTGGGTAATTACGCTTGACAGAGATGATATAGGAACCGACCATCAGACTAAGGGCCAGCAGAGCCCCAGGCAGGTAGCCGGCCAGAAAGAGGCTCCCCACGGAAATACCCCCGGCAGTTGTAGCGTAAATAACCATATTATGGCTGGGCGGCACCAACAACCCCTCGCATGAGGAGGTAATGGTGACGGCGGTAGAAAAATCATCGTCATAGCCTTGTTCTACCATCATAGGTATCAGGATAGATCCAAGTGAGGCCGTATCGGCAGAGGCGGAGCCGGATATGCCTCCGAAAAAGTAGGAAGCCACAATGTTAACCATAGCCATACCGCCCCGCATCCAGCCAACACAGGCATCCGCCAGGGCGATCAGTTTTTCTGAGATTCCGCCGGTGCCCATTAAAACGCCCATTGTTATGAAGAATGGCACCGCCATCAGGCTAAAGGAACTGATGCCCTTTACCATTTGCTGGCATATTGTAGACAAATTCAAGCCCTGATATAAAAGGCACAGGATAGAAGAAATGGCTACGGCATAGGCGATAGGGAAGCGCAGCAGAATCATGCCGAAGAAGCTGCCAAGCAGGATGATGATCGCAACAGTTTGAACACTCATTTATCTGCGTCCTCCTTTATAAAGAAGCATTTTATGTGTTGATAAAGTGATTCTGATACAAATATCACCATAGCTATCCCAGCTAGGGGGATAGGGAAATACATCCAGAAGCGGGATATGTTGGGCATGGAAACATAGGTGCCTTTGCCTCCGATAGTAGCGGCGTATTTCCAGCCGACGGTAATCATAATAACAGCCAGAAAAAGAATGGCGATATCAGCAAGTATGTCTAAAGACTTAACTAAATTTTTCGGCAGATAATCATCCAGAGCGGTCATACGGATATGAGCGCCCCGTCTTATGGCAAGAGAGGCGGAAAGCATAGCCATGTAAGCCATGCATGACAGGACTACCTCCTCGCTCCAGGAGGGGTCAGGGATGAAAGGTATATAGCGGCCGCATACCGACATACAGGTGATGAGGATATCAATGACCAAAAGCATCTTGCAAATTAAAAGCACTACCTTATAAGCAACATCATAAGCAGGCTTTAACTTATCCAGTGTGTTAAAAATAGCTGGCACTGGTTTTTCTCCTTTCTCAGACGGAAAAGGGCGAAAGCACGAAACTTTGTTTCTCCTCGCTCTCGCCCCTTTCCAGCTTATAAATTTAATTGAAGTAAGCTCCTAAGCTTATTTCATGTCTTTAATTTGTTGATACAGCTCAGCCTGGCTGGAGGAGCTTGCCTCAATTATATCCTTGCAAGCGTCAGCCCATACTGACTTGTCGGTAACCTCAACCACATTAACGCCATCGTCGATAAGCTGTTGCAGAACCTTCTGCTCCGCGCTCTCAGACAAATTAGCAATAAAGTCTTGGGCATAAGCCCCGGCTTCCATCAGTACCTGCTGCTGGTTCTCAGTAAGCTTATTCCATGCTGTGTCGGTGATGATGACCTGTACCGCGCCCAGGGTATGCCCGTCCAGAATAAGGTTGGGAGCCACCTCGGGGAAAGCGTTAGACTTATAGTTGGCGATAGGCTGTTCCGCGCCGTCTACTACGCCGGTTTGCAGGGCTGAGTATAACTCATTGAAGGAAACCACGGTGGGATAAGCGCCTAAGCCTTGAACCATACCGTTCATGATGGGGTCGTTGGATACGCGAAGCTTCATGCCGGTCAAATCACCAATACCGGAAATGGGGTTTTTGGTGAAGAAATGACGGAAGCCTTCTTCTCCGTAGAAGATACCCCTAACGCCCAAGCCTAGTTCTACAGGCTCATTGAGAAATTCGGGAGCCAGATCGCTGTTGGCAAAGTTCCAGAAGTGCTCACGGCTCTCAAATGTGAAAGGAATGGAGAGCAGAGAGGATTTCTGAGCGCCGTAGCTGGTAAGAGCAAACGCGGAAATACGGGACATGTCGACGGTGTCGCCGCCGCCCAGCATGTTATCCAGTACGTCGTTTTCAGAACCCAGCACGCCGCTGGCCTGGATGTCTATAGTGATGGAACCGCCGGAAAGCTCTTCCACCTTATCCTTAAAAGCAGTTGCAGTTTGTCCAACGATGGTATCCAAGGGATTTACCTCAGCATAAACCAAGGTGACCTTTGGATCCTCCGAACCGGCGCTCTCTTCTGTAGGAGCCTCAGCGGCAGGGGTTGACTGTTCAGCGGCAGGGGTGGCAGCGGGCGTGGCTGTAGCTGATGATGAGCCGGAGCCTCCGCAGGCGGTCATTGTAAAAATCGTGATGAGCGCAAGCAGCATTGCAAGCATTCTCTTTTTCATTTTTTTTATTCCTCCTTATGGTATAGAATATGTACAGTTTTATTATATTTATGCCAAAAATAAAGACAATGGAAATATTATCGACTTATATAGTAAATTATTGTTATAATCCATTGCATTCTATAGAGATGTTTGACATAATTGTCCCAACGGTAAGGAAGAATGAAGGAGGCAGCCGATTTGAAAGAAAAAAATAGGCGCGGTTCTCTGCGCGCATGGTGGATGTCGCTTTCTATCCGTTACAAGGTAGGTATCTTTTTAGGCATGGTTGTGGCTATGGTGCTGCTTCTTTGTATTTCTACCCTGGGGATGACGTATCTCCATATGCAGGATTTTAATGAGATATTGGGAGACAGCTATGCTGTCAGCCGCGCCCTCGGCAGCTTTGAAGGGGAAAGGCAGGCTTTTATCGCCTATTCCGGCAGCTTTACGGAGGAAAACTCGCAACGTCATCAGGCGGCGCGCCTGGAGGCTGCCGAGTCCATGGCGGATTTGCGGTTGGATTACCTGAAGACCAGCACTGACCGCTATTTGCTGGCCCAGGCCGCGCAAAATGCCTACGCCAGCTACACTGCCTCCTGCAATAGGCTGCTGCAGGCGGCGCAAAAAGATATCGCGTATATAAGCGAATACTATGAGACGCTGGATACTGCCGCCTATATCAACAGCTATCTTCAGGATCTGATGCGGTATACTTTGGCGGAAGGAACGGAACAATATGATCAGAAAACGCAAGCCCTTCGGATCCTGCCCATAGCCGGCAATTCCATCGGGGCGCTGATTGTGCTGTTTGCCGCGCTGTTCGGCACGGTAACCATCAGGTATATCATCATGCCGGTTCTGCAACTGGCAAGAGACGCGGGCAGAATATCTGAAAACTGCCTGGACTTTCCGGACATGCAGGTAAATAACCGGGATGAAATAGGACAACTTGTGGAGACGTTTAACCGCATGAAGCACTCTATGCGCAGCCATATCCAATCTCTGGAGGAATACCGGCGGATGGAAAACCGCCTGCATCAGGAGGAGCTGCAGCGTATCGAGACGGAGCAGGAAATGAGAGATATGCAGCTATCAATGCTGCAAAGCCAAATCAATCCCCACTTCCTTTTCAATACCCTTAACACTATTCGCAGCACGGCAAAAATAGAAGGGGCCAAAAATACCGAAGAGATCATCCAGCGGCTGGCGAACCTGTTCCGCTACAACCTATACACCGCCGACGAGAGAGTACCGCTGGAACGGGAATTGAACATAATACAGGATTATATTTATATTCAGAAAAGGCGTTTCGGCCACAGGCTTGCGTTTGAATTAGACTGCCGGATCAATATAAGCCGGATAACCGTGCCTACTTTTACGCTGCAGCCGTTGGTGGAAAATTCCATCATCCACGGCATTGCCCCTCAAGAAGAAGGCGGAAGTGTGCGGCTTAGCATACGCAGACGTAATCGTCGTATAGTCATAACCATAGTTGATAACGGCATGGGGTTCGCCTCCGAGCAGATGGAGAAGCTGCTGCTTGAGGAAAGCTCGCAGCGGGGGCATGTCTCCCATATCGGGCTCGGAAATGTTCGTACACGGCTTGCGTTGCTGTATCCGGGCAGCGAGTTCAAGATGTTCAGCCGCGTTGGGCTGGGGACTGTTGTTCGGCTGACCTTGCCGGTTCCAGCCGATTTGGAGGAATAGATGAATATGTATCATATTGTAATTGCGGATGACGAGCAGCTGGAACGCATGGTTCTGCAGCAGGCGTTGGAGGAACATCTGGGTTCTGGCTGCGTGATACGAACCGCCGCAAACGGACGGGAAGCGGTGGAACGCGCGCTGTCGATTCATGCGGACATCGTAATAATGGATATTGAGATGCCGGGGATAAACGGGCTGGAGGCAACCGGCATGCTTCGGGAAAAGCTCCCGGGATGCAAGGTAATTATTTTAACCGCTTACAGCGAGTTCAACTACGCTAAAAAAGCCATTGAATTAGGCGCTTCCGACTATCTGCTAAAGCCCTGCGCCGATGAGGAGCTTCACGCTGTGATTGACCGTGTGGCCGCTAAAATCGACGACGAGAGGGAAAACACCGACAGAATCCGTCTTCTCACCACTCAAATTGAAGAACAGCTGGTTCTTACGGTTATGGGCGGCAGTATTAATACGCAATATGTTTTGGTAAACCTCAGGAAGCTGGGGCTGGAATTCCACTGCGGAGTCTTTGCTATTGCTTACGCTGAGCCGGGAACTTGTGATATCGAGAGCGTTACTTGCGCTGGCAAATGGCCGGAGCACATCCACCCCATTACCTACCTGTATGATGACAAGCTCTATATCCTTTGCATATGCAGCGATTCCTCTGCGGACTGTGAGGCGGAGGCTCAAAAGCAGCTGCAGAGACTGTCGGACGAGGCCCACGCCTTGTGGGGCAGGCCGTTTCGCGCGGCTCTTGGCAGCGGATTCACACATATTGAGGATGCGCAGCAATCCTGCTTTCAGGCGCAGGTCACCTTGTCCCGCTGCACAGATGAAAATCCGGTCGTCAGCTTCCGAGAACAGCCGGAGTCAGAGGATGCAGACGGGAATCCTCTGGTCAACTGTATCCTTATCGGCGATGAAGACATGATTAATGAGGTTGTTGAAAGTCTGGCGGGCAACCTTTCAGCCCAGCGGCTTGACTGGGCCGCCATTGTGGAACGGCTGGAAACGTTGGTTAACAGAGCGGTACAAAAGCTATGGAAGGGCATGGAGGGTCCCCCACCAGAAATTAGCCTAAGCAACGGGACGGAGCACGACATTGATGGCCTTTGCCGTACAACGGCCGAGGCGCTGCTTCAGATTTCTGAGAGGATAAGCGCGGAGGCGGACGCCCGGCAGGGAGGGCGTTTGGCCGCCGTCAAAAAGGAGATTGAGAGCTTTGTGGGCGCCCACTATCACGAGGACATTTTACTGCCTGTGGTAGCTAGGGAAATGCATTATTCCAGCGCTCATTTCAGCAAGCTTTTTAAACAGTGCTTTCAGCGTAACTTTATTATGTACCTTACCGAAGCGAGGATTGCGGCTGCCAAGGATTTAATGCGCGGAACCGATCTCACCATTCGGGAAATAGGCGAACGGGTAGGCTATAAAGATCCAAACTATTTTACCAAGGTATTCCGAAAAATGACGGGAAAGAGCCCTTCGGCTTATAAAGGAGCAATGGCGGGCAAGAATTAAGGAAATGCCGGAAACATACCCCCCTCGTCATTGCGGGCTTGACCCGCAATCCCCTCTCCACATAGTCATCAGCGGCAACTTGGAAAAAGAGATTGGGAACAGAACAAAACGCTGGAATCAAAGCAATTTCCTATGACATTAAATGGCTACTACAAAGGAAGTTTTGCTTACCAATGCCCGCAATGACGGAGGGGGGTGGGGGATTGCGGGTCGAGCCCGCAATGACGAAAGGGTGATGAAAGGCTTACGGCTTCTAAAACAGGTAGGAGATGATTAGCATGCGCAGAGTGGCGCTGATTACGGCTGTGCTTTTCCTTATACTAACTATAATAACCGTGGCCGCCTGTAATGGGCGGGAATCGCTCTTTTTCCTGCAGCAAAACAAGGCGCCGGAATTTGTGTTCCGTTATGCCGAGAACCAGGCGGCCGACTATCCGACCACCCTGGGCGCGTACAGATTTGCCGAGCTTGTCCGTGAACGGACGGAGGGCCGTATTGAGATCGTTGTATATCACAGCGCCCAGCTTGGCAGTGAGACAAAGGTAGTGGAGCAGATGCGGTTTGGAGGAATTGATTTCGCCCGGGTTTCCATCTCAATACTGGCTGAGTTTGCCCCTGGCTTGAACGCCTTGCAGCTCCCTTATCTGTACCAGAGCGACGCTCATATGTGGGAGGTGCTGGACGGGCAGATCGGGGATCATTGTCTCGGCTTTTTGGAGGAACAAGGCTTGATTGGGCTTTCCTGGTACAACGCGGGCTCCCGTTCCTTCTATACCCGCGTACCCATCAACAGCCTGGAGGAGCTGCGGGGGTTGAATATCCGCATTCAGGAATCCGCCGCGATGATGGCGGACATGATAAGATTGCTGGGCGCCAACCCGGTCCAGATGGTGTTCAGCGAGGTATATTCCGGCTTGCGGATGGGTAGGGTAGACGGCGCGGAAAACAACTGGCCGTCCTATGAATCTACTTCTCATTATGAGGTGGCGCGGTATTTTTACGCGGATGAGCATACGCGGGTTCCGGAAATGCAGCTAATGTCGAAGACCAGCATGGAAAAGCTCTCTGAGGAGGACCAGCTAATTCTGTTTGAATGCGCGCGGGAATCCGCTCTGTATGAAAGGGAGGAGTGGAGCAAACGGGAGCTTTCTTCGGAGGAATATGTCCGAAATTACGGCGTGGAGGTTGTCATTCCCTCTGATGAGGAGAAGCGAAAGCTGCAGGACCTGTGTAAGCCTCTGTACGAAAAGTACGCGGCGGATTACATGGATATTGTGGAGCAAATATTGGAAAAAACTAAATAGGAGGCTTGTGGTATATGCTTATCAAGCAAATAAAAATGGCGGCGGCCGGCCGTGAAATTATTGGCGACGTTTATATAACGGACGGCGTTATACAAGCCGTGGGAGAGAGTCTTGACATTGAGGACCGCCGCGTTATAGACGGAACAGGACTGATCCTTTTACCGGGCGGAGTTGACGCCCACACCCATATGGATTTGGATGTTGGCGTCGCTCGCGCTACAGATGATTTTTATACGGGAACGGTAGCGGCCGCTTTCGGAGGGACGACTACCATCATAGACCACATGGCGTTTGCTCCTTCGGGCAAGCCGCTGATGTACCAGGTCGAACAATATCACGGCCTTGCCCGGGATAAGGCTGTTATAGATTATGGCTTCCATGGAGTGATCCAGCGGGTGGACGAAGGTATTTTGAACGAAATGGCCGTATTGATGGAGGAAGGAATAACCAGCAGCAAGATTTATCTGACATACGATGGAAAGCTTAATGATGAAGAGGCTTTTCAGGTGCTGCGGCGGGCTGGAGAAATTGGAATGGTTATAGCTGTGCATCCGGAGAACGACGGAGTAGTTAATTTTTTACGCCGGGATTATAAAGAAAAGGGTTGCCTTTCACCTGAATATCACCCAAAAAGCCGTCCGGTGGAATGCGAAGCGGAGGCTGTTTACCGTATGCTTATGTTATCCCGGATGGCGGGTGACGCGCCTTTGTATATTGTACATCTCACTAACGAGCCGGGTCTTTCTTCTATAAAAGATGCAAGGCGGCGGGGGCAAAAAAATATCTTTGCCGAAACCTGCCCTCAATATTTATTTTTGGATGAAAGTCTTTACCGTCTGCCCAAGGCCGAAGGATTAAAATATATTATGAGCCCGCCGCTAAGGTCAAAGGAGCACAGAGAAGCGCTTTGGCGCGGCGTGGAGGATGGAGCCGTGGACGTAATAGCCACCGATCACTGTCCCTTCTTTTATGAAAAGGAAAAGCAATTAGGCAAGGAGGATTTTACGCTCACTCCTAACGGCGCTCCAGGGGTGGAAGCGCGGCTGCCGCTGCTTTTTTCCGAAGGCTATGTAAAAGGCAGGATATCGCTTGCCAGGCTGGCGGAGCTTTGCTGTGAAAACCCGGCTAAGATATTTGGGCTCTATCCCAAAAAAGGCTGCATAGCTCCGGGCTCCGACGCGGATTTAGTTCTATTCGACCCAAAGCTTAAGGTAAGACTTACAAAAACAATTCTTCATGAAAATACGGATTACACGCCTTATGAAGGTATGGAGCTGACAGGCTATCCGGTAATGACCATATCAAGAGGCGAGATAATTGTGGACAAGGGCCGGTTTTTAGGCGGGAAGGGCAGGGGAAGGTTCTTGAAAAGAGATAAATCTATTCAAACGGAGGTGCTTTGTTGAATACTAATTTGATTGCTCTGTTAGTGCAGGCTTTGTCCGCGGTATTGACTATAACCCTGCATCAATACATCAAGGCGTTGACCAGTACCATGCTAGGGGACCCGCTGCCTAAAAACACAGGCCGCCTTACTCTTAATCCCAAAAAGCATCTGGAGCCTATCGGCTGCATACTTATGCTTATTTTCGGAATCGGATGGGGTAAGCCTATGGAAACAAGCCCTATTTATTATAAAAGCAGGAAAACAGGAACCTTGCTAACATGTCTCCTTCCTTTTTTTGTCTTGCTGTGCGTCGGTATACTTATGGGGATACTGTTAGGGTGCTTTTGCTTCAGATATTTAGATATTCTCAGCTCATTGTATACTTATCCTATTTCCTTTGCTTTATTTAGCCTGATACCGGTATATCCCATGGAAGGCGCCAGAGTGTTGAGCCAATTCCTTTCCCCGCGGGCCGTAACGAAGATGTCTGCTTATGATAATTATTTGCGGCTCATTGTGATATTTCTTATTCTTACAGGGTATTTGCCGGGTCTTATAGGCAGCCTTATGGATATGGTATACAGGCATTCCGTATATCCTGTGGTGCGGTGGTTTCTGATATGATAACTATAAAGCTTAGCGCCTTTGAAGGGCCTTTCGATCTTTTATATCATTTGATAGAAAAAAACAAGATAGATATTTACGATATACCAATTTCGGAGCTGACCGACCAGTATCTTGAATATATCAAAAATCTTCCTCAAGAGGATATGGATTCCCTTAGCCGGTTTTTATATATGGCCGCCACCCTGCTGGAGATAAAGTCTAAAATGCTGCTTCCGGGTCGGTGGTTGGAGGATGAGGAAGATTCGCTTGATCCACGGGAGGCCCTCGTAGCCAGATTGATTGAATACAAACGCTTTAAAAAAGTATCCGGTGTTTTAGAGGAAAAGGCTATGGACGGGGAAAAATACTTCTATAAAATTCCTGAAAAAGATATTTTGCCGATTCTTGAGCAGATGAAGAGTGAAGAAAATTTGCTTGAAGGCATTTCACTGGACAGGCTTTTTCAAGTTTTTCAGGATGTTCTTCGAAGAAAGGAATTAAAGATAGACCGTATCCGTCACGGCTTTGATACGGTGAGAAAGGATAATTATACCATTGAGGAAAAGTTGGATCATCTATGTAATTTGCTGAAGAAGAAACGCCGGATTTCCTTTACAAGGGTACTGATGGAGGCGGAATGCCGGGCGGAACAGGTTGTTACCTTTCTGGCCCTGCTGGAGCTTATTAAAGAAAAGAAGATCCGGATCAAGCAGGGAGATTTATTTGACGATATTTTAATTTCGAGGGTAGAGGCATGAATATATCGGAATATGAAAAAATAATAGAAGCTATATTATTTGCCGCCGGAGAAGCGGTGTCTATCAGATCTTTATGTAAGGCGCTGGAGCTTGATGAGGCTACGGTCAGAAACCTGCTGCGGCACATATCGGATTCATTTGAAGCCGATAAACGGGGCATACTTATAAAAGAGCTGGAGGACGCTTATCAGCTTTGTACTAATCCACTGTATTTTGAGCATATCATTAAAACCGTTAAGGCGGCTCCAAAGAAAAGGCTTACCCCGCCTTTAATGGAGACATTATCGATCATCGCTTACAAGCAGCCAATGACCAAGGCTCAGATTGAAGATATCCGGGGTGTTAACGCGGATCACGCTGTAAACAAGCTTATAGAGTACGGGCTTGTTTGTGAAAACGGACGGCAGGATTCACCCGGCAAACCTATATTATTCGGCACTTCTCAGGAGTTTTTGCGTCATTTCGGGCTTTCCTCGCTGCATGAGCTGCCTTTGATGCAAACTAATATTGAAGAATTGAGAGAGGAAACGGAAAAGGAATTGGATATGTGATATATTGTACATAATATCCGTGGAATCCGACCAAAATAGAGAAAGCGATAAAGGTGAAAATTTGCGCTTTTATGTTATATAAAGGAGGAACCTCGGATGAAAAAATTAATTTCTTTTATATTGTTTATTTTTGTGCTGTTAAGCGGTATTGCGCCTGTTTACGCCAACTCGCCGGAGGAACCGGAGGTTAATGCTCTTGGGGCCGTGCTGATGGACGCCGAGACAGGCAGAATACTTTGGGGCAAAAATGAAAAACAGCCTCTGGCTATGGCAAGCACAACCAAAATAATGACGGCTATAATTGCTTTGGAAAAAGGAAATTTAAATGATACCGTCACCATCAGCAAAAAAGCCGCGGCAGCCCCGAAGGTACACATGCACCTTGCGGCGGGGGAAGAAATAAAGCTGGAGTTTTTGCTGTACGCTCTAATGCTTGAGTCCTTCAATGATTCCGCCGTGGCCATTGCCGAGCATGTGGCGGGAAGCACGGAGGAATTTTGCCGGCTGATGACGGACAAGGCCAGAGAATTGGGCGCTCTTGATACGGTTTTTGAAACGCCTAACGGCCTGGACCAGGGAGAGCATCATTCTACTGCTTATGATTTGGCTTTAATTGCCCGTTACGCCCTGGAAAACGAAAAATTTATGGAAATAATCAATACACCTTCGATTACTGTAAGCAGCAACAAGCGTTCCTATACTCTAAATAATAAGGATAGGCTTCTGCGGGAATACCAGGGGGCCAACGGTATAAAGACAGGCTTCACCGGAAAGGCAGGGCATTGCTTCGTTGGCGCGGCCAAGCGTGATGGAATGCAGCTTATAAGCGTCGTATTAGGGAGCGGCTGGGGTAACAAGGGCAGAGAACAAAAGTGGAAGGATACAAAGGCTTTGCTGAATTACGGTTTTACCACCTTCAAATATAAAGATATCATTACTCAAGGAAACACAGCCGAATCTGTTTCAATAGACCGCTCCAAGACTCCCGAGGTAAAGCTTGCTTATAAAGAAAGCTTAATGCTGCCTCTTTCCGATGATGAAGCAAAAATGATACGCGTTGAAATTTCAGCCCCGGATATGATAATGGCGCCGGTGAAAGAGGGCGACACACTGGGGACGGCTAGGGTCTTTATCGGAAGTACGCTATGCAAGGAAATCCCTCTGTTGGCTGAGGCTTCCGCCGAACGCCACGATCTAAAGACATCAATGGAAAAAATAATTGACGAATGGCTGGAGTTGGGTACGAATCAGGATATAGATTTGATACTGCCTGAGTTTTAGGCCCTTAGGTGTTAACCATCGTTTTTGTTATTTTAAACGGCTTTAAATGACACGTTCTGTGCGTCATGAAGGTATTACGGTTGAAAAGTTATATAAAACAAGATATAATTTAGCCAACTTGAGTCAACCTTGTAGAATGAAGGAGCATTACAATGATAGAAGCCGTTAGCTGTGGGGGTGTTGTAATATATAGAGGTAAAGTCTTATTGCTTTATAAAAATCAAAACGGACGGTATTTAGGCTGGGTTATGCCAAAGGGAACGGTTGAATCCGGCGAAACCTATAAGCAGGCGGCTTTGAGGGAGGTAAAGGAAGAAACCGGGGTAGCCGCAAGTATATTGCAGTATATAGGTAAAACTCAATATAACTTTCGCGGCGTAAACGATATTGTCAACAAGACAGTACATTGGTATCTGATGGCCAGCAATTCCTTTTATTGCAAGCCGCAAGCGGAGGAGTTTTTTGCCGATGCCGGGTATTATAAAATGCATGAGGCTTATCATCTGCTAAAATTTCATGATGAAAAGCAAATTATGCGGAAAGCTTATCATGAATACAATGAGCTAAAACATTTTAAAGTTAGACGAGGAGTGAAAGTATGAAAGAAAAAAATGAAATCAGCCGGGAAGTGAAAAGGATCATAAGCAGGCTGAATAAGAAAAAGCAAAGGAATATCGTGATTTGCAGTTCAGTTGTAGTTATACTAGCCCTTGTGGGCCTTGCTGTTTTTTTCATTTGCAGGAAAAGACGGCAGAAAGAGGAGTATTGGGAATATGACGATGAATACGATGACTTAGCCGATGAAAACGGCTGCCGGTACACAGGCGACGAAGACTTTGAAGACGCTAAAATACTTAAATTTTGATAATAAAATAATGGAGTAATGTTATGCGTATCCGCAAGAAAAAATGGACCGAAAGAGAGCTTGCATCAAGCCCGAGAATGATTCACGATCCAAGTGAATATAAAGGGTGCTGGCATAAATATTTTCATAATTCAAATCCAATACATTTGGAGTTAGGCTGCGGAAAGGGGCGTTTTATAACGGCCCTTTCTTCAAGATGCACAGAAATCAATTATTTGGCCTTTGAGCGTGACCGTGTCGTGATAGCTACGGGCGTCAGAGCTTCCGCCGGGCTTGAATGTTCTCTGGGCTTTATCGTAGGGGAAGCCCGAGATCTGCCGAATTATTTTGACAGAGGCGAAATAAGACGTATTTATCTAAACTTCAGCGACCCATGGCCCGGCAAAAAGAAATGGGCCAAGCGAAGGCTGACCCATGGGGCTTTTTTAGATACATATAAAGAACTGATGGGAGACAATGGAGAAATATTTTTTAAGACCGACAACAAGGCGCTGTTTGAGTTTTCCCTAAATCAATTTTGTGAAAAAGGCTGGAACCTGCGTAATATTTTTCTGGATCTTCATAACAGTAAATATTATGGCCGCACATCTGCCGAGGACATAAGGCGGGAAAATATAATGACAGAGTATGAAGAGAGGTTTCACTCTATGGGCCAGCCTATTTACAGCTGTGAGGCTTATTATTTAAATTAGAGTTATTCTTCGTCCCACAGCTTGGTAGCTGCCGGAACAAAGTTTTTGCTTTTCCAATAAGACTCTTTTTTTCGTATCCAAAGATAAGTAAGACACATAAGAATAATGCCCAGCATAAAGCCTGCAAGCTCGGGTGAAAAGCCGGATAAGCAGCTTGCCGCGGCATATCCGGCTCCAAAGCCTATCAGCATCATAAGGCAGGGCAGTCCGTAGGATATCACCACCGCCAACAGAAAATCCTGACTTTGAAGCTCTATATTAACCAAATCGTTTATATTTGCGCCGCACAGATTTTTAGCGGTGATTATCATTTCCTTACTGGTAAGGCCAACCTTGCAGGCCCTGCATTTAGCGCAGGCCTCGGTACGGGTCATTTGTACCACAAGCTTGTCTCCTTGCATCTCTTTAACTAATCCTTTTTCTCCCATATGTGATCCTCCTGAAAATCAAAATAAATAAAAAAGACTCCGCCGAGCCGTAATATTAAGAAGGTTTAAACCGCGAACTTACGTGGTTGTAGCCCTTTGGGCCTCTTGCTCCGCATACAAGTGCGGCCTGCAATCCTCCACAAAGAGAACTATTATCCCCTTGCCAATATGTTGGTTATAAACAAGATCATTAATGCGTACCCGGCAGAGTTCTTTTTCATCTTTATTATACAGTTTCCAGCATGTTTTGTAAATATTTTTTTATGATTCACCCGTATTTTTTATCCTTCCATTATATTTATTAGATGTTAAAATAATATCATAAATCCACGGGTTCAGTGGTGGTATCTCGTACGGAAATTTGTTTTTAACCAGCCATAAAACATAATAATATATTCCGCCTGCAAAGAAATTTGATATAACAATATCTTTATGATTTGCTTTACCCGTATTATACCTAATTGGTATTATGTTTGTGATTATGTAATTAGTTATTATTTCTAATGTTTCATTATCAGCATCCAAGATAATGTTACTGATTATTTTTTTATTTTCATATATAAACTGATTTATCGCTGTTTCCAATTGTTTATAGTCGCTGTATTCATCAATGTTTACTGGCGCGAAACATGTTAATAGATTCTTAAGTAAATCATATTTGTCATTATAATGCGCATAAAAAGCGGCACGGCTCATCAAAGCTTCATCACATATCTCGATCACCTTGATTCTCCCAAAATTTTGTTTCTCTAAAAGTGATAACATCGCCAACCTTAGCGCTTTTTCAGTTTTTATGCTTCTTAAATCTACTTTCATGATATTATCGGACATAATATCACCCCTTGTTATCCTAATTTTAAGAATTTTTATCGTTTATTTCCACAGGTACTAGTTTATATATTTTACAATCATCATATTCTGTACTAACAAAACTACTAGGTATAGGCATCATTCTCATAATAGCGGCTTTCGCTCTTTGCTCTGTCTCATAGGTGACAAGCTCCTTACGGGTTTTCTCATTAACACCGCATATATATTTTCTTGATTTACCCTTAACAACACATTTTTGATCCTCAGTCATAATAATATACATAAATGAAAAAAGCCTCCTGTTGGTCTGACTCATATTGTCTGATACATAATAATATCATGCAATTCCTCTGTTAACAAGGCTGGAGCTTGCCACAATCAGTACAAACCCGTGTCTATTCAGGCATGAAAGCAAGTATATACTAACTTACTCTAACGCCGCTGCTTTTGCCTCCACCATTTTCTTTAAATCCTCCTGATAAGCCGATAACTTATCGGCTATTTTTTTATCTGTGGCTCCAAGGATTCGGGCGGCCAGCAGTCCGGCGTTTAAGGCTCCGTTAATGGCTACGGTAGCTACGGGGATGCCTCCCGGCATTTGCACTATGGAGTAGAGTGAATCTACTCCGCTTAGGGCGGCGGTTTTTACCGGCACGCCGATAACCGGCAAGGTGGTCAGCGAGGCAACCATTCCCGGCAGGTGGGCCGCGCCTCCAGCTCCGGCGATTATAACCTTGAAGCCCGCTTCCCGGGCATTTTTGGCGAAGCTATACATTTTATCCGGAGTGCGGTGGGCTGAGACGATATCCAGATCATAGTCTATGCCCAGCTTTTCTAATATGTTGGCCGCTTCTCTCATAACTGGCAGGTCGGAATCGCTGCCCATGATGATTGCTACTTCTTTCATAATTTATTTTCCTCCTTCGCTTGCGCTAACTATGCTTATTATCCTTGTGGCTGCTTCCGCCAGCTTCTCCGCCAGCTCCGGGGTTTCCGCGGTCACTGTCAGATGCCCCATCTTACGTTTTGGCGCGCAGATTTCCTTACCGTATATATGGAGCATGGCGCCTTTTATTTTTAAAGCTTCGCCTGCTCCAAGCACTATTGCCTTGCCTCTTGAAACTCCTGAGCCTAAAATATTCATCATAACAGCCGGGCGTATAAGCGCAACATCGCCAAAGGGCAGCCCGGCCACCGCCCGAATGTGCTGCTCAAACTGGCTGGTGACGCAGGCTTCTATGGTATAATGGCCTGAGTTGTGGGGCCGTGGCGCTACCTCATTTATGAAAACCCCGCCGTCCTTGGCTGCAAACATCTCAACGCAAAACATTCCCACGCCTTCGAAAACCTCCATGACCCGTCCTGCCAAAGCTCTCGCGTTTTCGGCGGTGCTTTTGCTGACTGGGGCAGGGGCTATGGTTTTAATGAGAATGTTGTCTTTATGTGTGTTGGCGGCCACAGGGTAGACGCAAACCTGTCCGTCAATACCCCGGCAGGCAAGTACGGAAATTTCCATATCAAAACCGACGAATTTTTCCACCATTAGAGGAAGGCTGCCGGAGCCTAATTGTTTGAAGGCGTCATTTATTTCCTCATGGCATAATATAAGAGCGTTGCCTTTTCCGTCATAACCGCCGGTGCAGGTCTTAAGCACCAGCGGATAGCCCCAGAGCCGGGCGGCGTTTTTTATGTCGGACTTTTCCCGTACCTCCATAAAATCGGGCACGGGCAAGCCTGCTTCCTTAAGGACATTTTTTTGGCTCAGCTTGTTTTGGATGACCATCAGGCTTTTGGCTGTGGGGTAGATTTTTTTTCCTTCGGATTCTAATCGTATCAGAATTTCACTATCGATATGCTCAAACTCATAAGTCAAAACGTCAGTTTCCTCCGCCAAACGGCGAATAGCTTCCTTGTCGTCAAAGGCGGCCTGTATGTGCTTATCAGCAATGGAATGGGCCGGACACTTGGGCTCGGGGTCAAGTATAGCCGTATAAAAGCCCATTTTTTTCGCTTCCAGTATCATCATTTTCCCCAGCTGCCCGCCGCCTATGATCCCTATTTTGGTTTGCAGAGGAAATTCCTTAAGAAGCTCCTTTTCATAAACATAAAATGTCCCCTTGCGGAAGGTCACATTTCCCATTCTTAAATAGCCCAGGCCTTCATATAATTTCAAGGCTTTAGGATTTTGAGGAAAAGCATCCAGGCGTATGGACTTGTATCCCTGCCCGGCCAGAGATATTTCCGCTTGAAGCACGGTTCTTCTGCCTATGCCTCGGCTTTGTATATCAGGGTCTACGCAAAGGCGGTGGATAACCGCAAAGGGTCCGCGGCACTTCCAGCTAATCTCCAAATATTCCGGGTCCTGCATTTCATTCAACACAATTGCGGAGCATATTTTGCCTTCTTCCGTCAACACATACAGCTGTCCGTTTTTAATATCCTCCAAAAGAAGCTCAGCTGTTGGATATATTTCATCCCATTGGTTAATTCCGTTCTCATTCATATGTAAAACCGCCCGCTTGAACAAGGATAGTACTGCCGGCGCGTCTTCTTCAATAGCCTTTCTGAAAATAGCTTCCATAACCAAAATCTCCAATCTTATCTTAAGTGTTTACCTCTTTATATATATCTCTCTTTGCAGTACCTCTGTCCCGGGCCGCTTGTTTTATGGCCTCCTTTTTATCCATTCCCTGGGCCATGTACA
>Ga0153940_1000455_pt1 | contig 21544 bp, 19 predicted proteins | sample TSNJ024MetaG_FD_104736 | JGI IMG/M metagenome (GOLD analysis project Ga0153940, IMG submission 104736) | Attine ant fungus gardens microbial communities from New Jersey, USA - TSNJ024 MetaG | ecosystem: Host-associated > Fungi > Mycelium > Unclassified | place: USA: New Jersey, Brendan T. Byrne...
AGCCCCATACCTCTGCTTTGAGCCAAAGAATTGTATCTTAAACTTTAAACAAAGAGAGACCATGAAATCGCAACTGCAACCTCATGGTCTCTACCCCCTGTAATTCTAAATACAACAACTGGTGTTACATTTAACTTTTCAATTAACCCAATTTTTCTGCTTTCTCTAGATACTCTGTTCCCAAATATAGGTGAGCCAGCACAGCGCCGTATCGCCAAAACTTGAGACTCTCTTTTTGTTATTCTCTTTCCACGCTGCCTTCCCAAGTGCCGATCACCCGATTCTTGGAGTGCTCATCATACCAGTGCTTCGTAACCGTCTTGGCTCTGGTGTAGAAACGAATCCCGTCGTGACCAAGCACGTGCTGGTCGCCAAAGAACGAATCCTTGTTGCCAGAGAACGGGAAGTAAGCCGACGGCACCGGAATACCGACGTTAACACCAACCATGCCGCCATCCGTCAGAAACTCAAACTGTCTCGCGTAATAACCACTCTGCGTAAAGATAACAGATCCGTTCGCAAAAGGATTTGCGTTCATCAGCGCAATTCCTTCGTCGAAATCTTTGACGCGCTTGATAACAGTCACGGGACCGAAGATTTCTCTGTCTCCGATGGTCATGCCCGGTTTGACATGATCGAAAATTGTCGGACCAACAAAGAACCCGCCTTCAAAGCCTGGTACTTTATAACCTCTTCCGTCAAGTACCAGTTCAGCGCCTTCGTCGACACCTTTCTGTATCCAATTGCAGACGCTGTCCATATGTTTTTCGGTAACGACCGGTCCCAACTGTGTCTCCGGCTCATATGCGCAGCCAACTTTCATAGCCATCGCTTTCTTCTTCAACAGCGCGACAAATTTATCCGCAATAGACTCCTGTACGACGATGACCGGAAGAGCCATGCAGCGCATTCCTGCGCAGCCATAGGTGGAATTGATAATTGCATTGGTCGCACTTTCCAGATCTGCGTCTTCTAAAAGAAGCGCATGGTTTTTCGCTTCGCATTGTGCCTGCACACGTTTTCCGTGTGCCGCCGCTTGTGAATAGATATGTTTGCCGATATCCGTCGTTCCAACGAAGGTAATCGCTTTGACACGGTTATCCGTCATCAGGATCTCCGCCTCTTTACGGGAGCAGGTAACCAGATTAACGACACCCTTCGGGAATTTGCCTTCTTCATAAAAGAGTTCCAGAATTCGCATGGATGTCAAAGGGGTCTGGGAACTTGCTTTCAGTACAACCGTATTGCCTGTCGCAATTGCCAGTGGTACCATCCATCCCCACGGAATCATCGCCGGGAAATTGAACGGCACAATACCACCGACAACGCCAAGCGGCATCCGATATGTCGCCGTATCAAATCCGGTCGTGATCTGCAAAGCGGCACTGCCCTGCATCGAATAAGGCGCGGAAGTCGCAAACTCCGTCGGCTCAATCGCCTTCAGGACGTCGCCTCTGGCCTCATCCAGATTTTTTCCAAGTTCTTTTGCACACAGTACCGCCAGCTCTTCAAGGTGCTCAATAAGAATATTGCGCCATCTGAACAAGAACTGCGTCCGTTTGCTGATTGCCATCATCGACCAGCTCTCAAACGCTTCCTGCGCAGATGCAATCGCACTCTCCACCTCCTCAGATGTACAACAGGGCACCTCTGCAATTACTTCCCCAGTTGAGGAATCTGTGATCGGGATCCATTTATCTGTCTTGGAATCCAGCCACTCGCCGTTTATGCAGTACTTCATTCTCCTAACTTCACTCATAATATGTTCTCCTTCCATTATTGACATTATAGTGATTCTTGTGGTTTCAAAAACTGTTTTGGGGTTTAAAGTAATATTTTATGATTAAGTACAAATTATAACAACACCTCCTTTGGTGTATCCTAAAACATATTCCTGGGTTTCCTCTTCACAATAAACCAGTATGTAAACTGTATGCCGATCACAGAAGCTGCCACCAGAATAAACATAACGAAATAGGCGAACACATAGGTTCCCATGCGATCGGCAATCATACCCGGCACAACTCCGAAAACCAATGCACCCAGATTAAAAACCATATTAAACTGCATCACACTGGCATCACATCTCTCTCCGTTGGAAATACCCGAAGCATACATCGGAAGAGCAACCGTTGAAATCGCCAGTCCAAATCCCATCAGCATTACTCCCATAAATGCCATCTGAAGATTCCCGTTTCCAGCCATACAGCAGAGCGCAATCCCGGTCAGTGAACAGGCAAGCCAGATCCACACCGCTCGAAAACAACCGATCTTATCCGCCGTAAAGCCATAACTAAGCTTGCCAATCACCAGTGCCAGCCCAAAAGCAGACACAAGCAGCGAGATACTGCCGCTGTCAAATCCGGTTGACTGATAGAGTACAGACAAGTGGCTCACCAAATTGGACGAGGCCATCCCAAGCAGGAACAGGAAAAAAATAATCAGCAAATACAACGATTGCGGCGGATTGTTTTTTTCAAAAATCTTCACAGCAGCTTCCTGTTTTGTCCCGATGGGCAGTACTCCCTTATCTTCCGGATTATTATACACCAAACACATTGCAAGCATCATCACAAGCAGGGCGAAAAAGCTTTCGGCAAAGAATGCGGCCTTTAATGAATATCGTTCCACTGCATATGTCAGAATTGGCGTTGCTATAAACGCTGATATGCCAGTGGCTGCTGAACAGATGCCAACGGCCAGTCCCCGATGTTCATGAAACCAACGGAAGATTAAGACCGCTGCAATGATCTGTCCTCCAAATCCGTGTGCGCTGCCCGCCATGGAAGACGCCGCACAGTAAACGATGAATCTCCCTTGTGCCAGGCCAAAAGCAGCAAACGCAAAACAGTCAAGCATCAACGCCATACACATCATGCGCTTGATCTCCAGTTTTTTCAATAATACCGGCGTAAAAATCATACCGATAAACGTAAATAGAGCTCGGAGTGTAATCAAAACAGACGATTGTGTATTAGAAAGTCCGCCGATACTAATTAAATATGGCTGATATACGGCAAAACCCGTATTGGCTATCCCTGCCGTAACAAAAAGCGTAAGCGTCGCAACCATACATATCACCCAGCCATAATTATCTCTTTTCATAAACACTCCTCATCCACATGCCACGAGCTTCTCCAAAGCAGCTGTCTCGCCATACCCATTCATCTGTGCCAAAACTACATCTCCAGGATACGATTCGGCGTGCTTATTAAGGTTTTAAGAAAATCAAACGAAGCGCCTTTCGAATACATAGTTGCCAGCACTTCATCCAGTTGGGCCGGAATAGAAGGAACAGCATCCCAAAAATAATCGGTTGAAAGATAGGAGTTCTCTGGTCCTCCAGTTTCATTGATCATCTGCATCATTTCATCAATTGTTGTCGTCGTATTAATGGGATGTAAAAACTGAACAACATGTTCAATATATCCTCCGTATTCAACAAATTGACAAAGGTCATCCATGGTAAACTTATCTATATTCGCCCTTGGATGTGTAAAACAAAGCTTTTTATAACCTATTTGATGAGCATATTTTGCGCACGCCAGTGATTCCTTTGTACTGACATGTCCCGTTCCGCAGACGAGATCATATTCCTTACAGAGATTCAGACATTCCTTCACGTTTTCTGTGAGTTCACCACTCTCATCAATAATTGTATAATAGGCTTCATCTGGCACCTCTGCAAAATACTTATTATACCCCTTCATAATTTCATAAAATCCGTCGTGATACCGGTCTGCTCTGGCGCTCCATGTGGGCAGCCAGATATATTTGCAGCCCATCTGATAGGCCATTTCAACGGCCCAGGGATAAGGTCCTCCTACTGTCTGGTTCAGAGAAACACTGGAAATCACACTAAAGTCATCGTATTGACTATCCAGTTCCTGTGCCAGGGTTACCACCGGCCAGCAATGAGTTTTCAGAACAATTCCTCCCATACCGGCTTCGCGGCACTGGTCGATCACCTTATGATTCGAGCGCCGTCCCGGATGTTTATAGCTCACATCCGGATAGCTGTGTACATGCATGTCAATCGCTCCGTGTAACAAGGAATCAATATCATGTGTAATAGGCATAATTTTCTCCTTTCCGTCTGATTCGTTATAAGACTTCTCTCATTATAATGTTTTTTATCTGACTCATTTCTTCAAGGTTGATGCAGATGCCTTCACGTCCAATACCACTCATCTTACGGCCGCCAAATGCAAACTCACACGCCCCATAATTGCCCGATCCGTTGATCATACAGGAACCGGATTCCATTTTTTCGGCAACCTTAATCGCTTTCTTGAAGTCGTTTGTAATGACGCCGCCGTTCAGTCCGTACTTAGAAGCATTGGTGATCTCCACCGCTTCTTCTAACGTGTCAAATCCGATAATCGGGAATACTGGTCCAAATACTTCCATATCCTTCGCAATATCCATGTCTCTTGTGACATCCACCAGAACCGTCGGCTCAAAGAACGTCCTGTCATAGTGTTTTCCGCCCAATACACAGCGGGCACCCTGCACTATGGTATGTTGAATCTGCTCCTCCACCTCGAGAGCTGCCCGTTCGTTTATCATGCAGCCTACATCTGTCTGCGGATCAAGCGGATCGCCGATCTTTAATTTTTTCAGTTCCTCAACCAGTAATTCTATAAATCTGTCTTTTATGGAGTTTTCCACAAGGAAGCGTTTGCTGGCAGCACAGAGCTGTCCCGCACCAGGCGCTCTTGCCATAACTGCTTCCTGTACCGCACGCTCCATATCAGCATCCGCAAAAATGATGAAAGAATCATTTCCACCCAGTTCAAGCTGAACACGATGAAGATTTTTTGCAGCGATTTCGGCAATTCCCAGTCCGACATCCGTGCTGCCTGTAAAGCTGACAGCATTGATATCCGGACTGGAAAGGAGATGTTCGCCTATCACCGGTCCCCTGGCTGTCAAAACCTGCGCTGCTTCGCCGGGAACGCCGCATTTCAGCAAAAGCTCCGTAAGACGAATGTCCGTTAACGGATTATCCGAAGCAGGTTTCACAATCACGGCATTTCCCATTGCCAGTGCCGGAGCAACCTTCTTGGCAAAAGCCGACGCTGGATTGTTGAACGGGATGATACAAACGACAATTCCCAAAGGCTGCCTTTTTGTAATTACGAGATCCCGCTCGTTGCCGGCCGTCGGAGGCGTAAAGCTGCTGTCATAAAAATGCAGCGCTTTCTCCGCATATCCACGGAAATTAGCCGGCACACGGGCAACTTCGCCTTTTGCCTCCCTGAACGCCTTGCCCGTATCTTTAGCCAGAAGCGTTGAAATCTCATCCATATGTTCTTCAACAAGATCCGCATATTTCATGAGAATTCTGCAACGCTCGTGCATTGGCGTTTCTGCCCATTTTACTTTTCCTTTTTTTGCATACTTTAGCGCTGTCTCTATATCTTTTTTAGAAGCGCTTGGAACTGTGTCGATCAACTCACCTGTCGCCGGATTATAAACGTCGATCACTTTTCCATCCTGGGAAGCTGCTTTTTGACCGCCAAGTATCATTTCCATAATCTTCTTCTCCCTTCACGTTTTATCTTTGGACACTTAGCACGTCATTCTTCGTCGTATATGGACTCCAATACCGCAACTAACCTGTCTCCGTCTTCCGCTCCATGAATCGACGGATTCCATACACGTGATTTATAATCATCCAATATGGGTTCAATACAGTTTTCCACATATTCTGCTTTGCTGTCATGGAAGCCGTTTGCTTTCATGGCCTCTTTAAAGGATCTCAAACCGCAGCTCCGGTTAAACCTGACAATCGCGTCAGCCACACGACGTGCCAAAGTCTCCTTGTCTTCATCGTACGGAATCCCGATAAATTTGGCCATGATCCGCAGATTGTCCTCTGCCTGCTTTGCGTGATGCCGCACCAGTGTAGGCATTACCATTGCACATGCCTCTCCATGGATGATATTGTATCTTGCGCCTAACGCATGGCTGACTGCATGCCCGTTCGCGGCTCCTCCGTTACTCTCTGCGTTATTCGCCGCCCATGCCAATGCCTCTCTGGCAGCCATATTTTCCGGCTCTTTTATAGCGATCGGAAGCCATCTCCATACAAGTTCAATGCACTGCATATTAAGCCGATCGGTATACTCATTCTGTCCCAAACCGACAATTGACTCAAGCGCATGGCTCATAGCGTCTATCCCGACACAAGCAGTCGGAAATGCCGGCATTTTCACCGTCAGCTCCGGATCGATAAGGTTTAAATCCGGAACCGTGTTTTCATTCATAAAACTGTATTTTATATTTCTCTTCGTGTCATGTATCACGGCGCTGACCGTCGCCTCTGCTCCTGTTCCCGCAGTGGTAGGAATGCAGACAAATTTTACTTTTCTTGTGTAAGACGGTTTCATTTTCATTCCAAGTCCGCCATACTCATGAAGGTCTTTTGGCTTTTCCGGGAGATTGGAAATCAAGGTCGATGCCTTTGCTGTATCGATACTGGATCCACCGCCAATCGCCAGAACACCGTCGCATTGCTCTCCGTTTAAAAAGTCCGCACATTCCAGGCATGTCGTGTCAGGAGCATTGGGCATTGACTTGTCCCAGATTACATATTCCAGTCCCGCTTTCTCCAAAGCCTCAGCGATTGGTGCAACCAATCCTGCCTTCACAACACCTTTATCCGTCACAATCAGAACCTTTGTGCACCCCATAGCCTTCATCCGTTCACCTGCGCTTGCAGATGAACCGTTTTCAAAAACTATATGAGGTACTCTGTTTTTTTCATAGCTTCTCATACCTGCCTCCTTTTTTATCAACAACTTATTCAGTCAGATATTTGCAGTAAATCAATGACATTCCCGTCCACCGGAGATGTTAAAGGAAGAACCTGTGATAAAGGCAGCGTCGTCGCTTGAAAGAAAGACGCAGAGTTTTCCTACCTCCTCTGGTTCTCCTATTCTTCTAAGCGGCGTTCCTTGATTATATTCGTTCAAGGACTCCTCCTTCGTGATTCCCTTCAAAGAAGCCTGACTGCGTATAAATCTCTGAAACAGTTCTGAATCAATCGCACTCGGAGCGACACTGTTTACGCGCACTCCGTATTCGGCGACTTCAAGCGCAAAGGAATTGGCCAGCAAACGGACGCCTGCTTTTGAAGCGCAGTAAGCCCCGTTGTTCGCTTCGCCGGTTTTGGATGAACAGGACTCTATCAATACGATCGCACCGCTTCCCTGCTCCTTCATTTTCTGCCCAACATATTTGCAGAACAGAAAACTGCTGCGAAGATTTACTCCCATCACGGTATCCCACTCTCTCGTATCCAGCTCTGTAATAGTACTCACTCTCTGAATACCTGCCGCGTGAGCGAGGATGTCTATCCTTCCATATTTATCCAATATCAGGTTCGTAAATGCTATAATTGCTTCTTCTTCGGCCACATCACCCTCATAAGTAATGACGCGATGTCCAAGTACCTCAAGCTCCTTTGCAGTCTCCTGCAATCTTGCACCGTTCAGATCCATCAGCGCCACATCGGCGCCAGCCTTTGCATATTCAATGGCAATCCCTTTTCCGATTCCCTGTGCTGCCCCGGTCACCATTGCCGCTCTTCCATCCAATTTACCCATCGCCGTTTCTCCTTTTCATGCTCAGTTACTGCTGCGAATCTTTGCTCTTTCTTCCAGCCGCGTTCTTACAACATCAATCAGTACGGAAAGGATGATAACAAAACCAATTACAATATACTGCACATCGCTGGTTGCATTCATAAGAACCAGTCCGTTCCTCAATACCGAGATGACCATCACGCCAATCAATGTACCCCAGACGGTTCCCTTTCCTCCGTTAAACGACGCTCCGCCTATAACACAGGCTGCAATCGCATCGACGTCATACGGAGACTGCGCCGAAGTCGGATTTGCCGTTCCGCCTCTTCCCACAATCACCAAACCCGCAATCGCACTCATAAATCCACATAACGTATACACAATGATCAGTACACGGTGGGAATTTATACCGGACATTCTTGCTGCTTCCGCATTACCTCCAATGCAGTAAATCTGCTTTCCAAATGAAGTCTTTGTCAGCATAATATGGATGAGGATATACACCGCAATCAGTGAAACAAACCCAACCGGGATTCCGGAAAAGTTTCCGACTGAAAAGATGCTTGCTTTTCCAAGCCATAAGACGCCTTCTGAAAAACCGGTAACCGGCTGCGTCTGAACCACCAGAAGCGCAACGCCACTAAGAATACTTTTCATCCCCATCGTGGATACAAACGGATGCGGAAGACGGAGTTTTGTAAGCAATAATCCGTTACACAAGCCTACCACCAGACCCGCCGCAAGGCAGACGGGAATCAGAACAGCCGGATGAGAAATCTGAAAGGATCTCATCATCATCGCCATAATACACATACTCGCCGCGGCAGTGGCGCCTACGGAAATATCGATGCCTGCAGTGATCAGAACCAGCAGCATACCGACGGAGATAAACCCGTTAACCGTGGCCTGTCTGAGGACATTCAACAGGTTATTAACCGTAAGGAAACTATCTGCTGCCAAAGATAACACAACAAAGATAACAGCCAGGGCAATACACGGCCCCATTCTATTGACACCCTTTGATAAAGAATTCTTTTTATTCATTCTATCACTCCTTCCCCCACGCCGCTTTCATAATACTATCCTGATTGAAAAAACTCTCGCTTGCATTAAATTCTCCCGTGATTCGTCCTTCGCGCATGACAATGACCCGGTCACTCATCCCAAGAATCTCAGGCAGTTCTGAAGACACCATGATGATGCATTTCCCTTTCTGCTTCAGTCTGTTCATCAGATGATACACTTCAACCTTGGCTCCCACGTCAATCCCCCTGGTTGGCTCGTCAAAAATAAAAATATCGGCATCCGTATTAATCCATTTTCCGATTACAACCTTCTGTTGATTTCCACCAGAAAGCTGGGAGGCGGCTTCATGTATGCCCGCCGTTTTGATCTTCATGTCATTGATGTTTTCTTTTGCCCGTTTTTCTGCCAGGCTTTTGTTATACCAGAATCCATTCGAGAATTTCTTCATACTGGCCAGAACCATGTTGATGTCTATACTCTGGGATAATACTAATCCCTGTCCTTTTCGGTCCTCTGTCAGAAACGCTATTCTATTCTTTATGGCGTCCCGCGGCGACTTTATGGAAAGTCTCTGCTCGTCTTTATAAATCTCGCCTTTCTCGCAGGCAGCCGCCCCGAAGACAACCCGCATGGTTTCCGTCCGCCCCGCTCCTACCAGTCCGGCAAAGCCAAGGATCTCTCCTTTGTACGCTTTAAAGCTGACATCATGCACTGCCCCCTGGGATTCCAGATGTTCCACTCTCAAAGCTTCCTCTCCGCGCGCCATATCCACATGGGGATACATATTTTTATCAAATGTCCGGCCTACCATGGCCGTTATGATTTTATCATTATCCAGATTTTCAATGTCATCGGTTAAGATATGCTCTCCGTCGCGCATAACCGTAACACGGTCGCAGATCTCGTACAGTTCTTCCAGCTTATGTGAGACAAACAGAATCGTAACGCCGCTTTCCTTCAGTTCACGAACTACGTGCATCAGCTGCGCAGCTTCTTTTTCCCCGAGACTGGAAGTGGGTTCGTCCATAATAATGACTTTCGCGTCGATCAGAATCGCCCTTGCAATCTCCACCATCTGCTGTACGCCCATTCCCATCACTCCGCAGAGTTTGCGGACATCTACATCATGGCCAAGGCGCGTCATCACCTCATGCGCAGTCTTGTCCATCTGCGCGCTGTCCAGAAAGATACTCTTCGGCCGATTAATTGCCTTGTTGATAAAAATATTATCCGTAACAGACAGCATTTTTACAATATTCAATTCCTGATATACACATGCAATCCCGGCCTCTCTCGATTCGGTTGGGGTGGAAAATCTATACGGTTTTCCTTCCACATAGATTTCCCCTTCTTCCGGTGCATGTATACCTGTCAGTACTTTGATCAGCGTCGATTTTCCGGCTCCGTTCTCTCCAATCAGACCATGCACTTCCCCCGGCCTGAGCTGAATAGACATATTCCGAAGCGCTACGACGCCGGGAAATTTTTTTGTAACATTTTTCAACTCTAAAATATATTCGCTCATAAAATAATTCCCCGCTTATTTAACTCAGCTTTGAAAAACTATGCCATCTGCCGCCCTTAGTTACCAGACTGCGTCTTCAGAGTCTCCATAAATTCTTCCGCATTTTCGCTGGTAATGATTGTTGTTTGCAGCTGGACATGTCTTTCAAGCTCCTCTCCAAGAGCCGCCTTTACCGCATCTTCAACGCCCTGATATCCAAACATATACGGCGATTGCGCAATGGTACAGTCAATATTACCATCAATAATACTCTGAACACCGAACTGGACTCCGTCATACCCGACAATATATGCCTCAACGCCGGCCTGATCAAGCGCCATTGCGGCACCAGCCGCCATTTCATCATTTGCACACAAAACAAGTGACACTTCATTCTTCAGTTCTGTCAGCATATTTTCCATGACCGAGGCTGCTTTATCTGCAAGATAATCCGCACTCTGCGATGCTGCCGGCTGGATGCCTGCCTCAGTAAGAGCCTTCTCAAAACCATCCTGTCTGAGAATACCATTAGGCTCCCCCGGCGTTCCATTCAAAAGAACGACATTTCCGATCTCATCACCGAGCAGCTCCAGTGCATATTTTGCGCCTTCGTATGCGCCAGTAACATTATCTACGCTAATTGTTGAGGTTAAAGCAGGAAATTCAACGTCTGTCGAAACAAGAATCACCGGGATGCTTGGTTCGCCAATCACCTTATCGACTGAATCCGGCTGCAGCGGCCCTATTACCACGGCATCATATTTTCCTGACGTAAGAAAGTTTTCAATCATATTATTTTGTTCCTCATAAGAGGTCTGGGACTGAGGTCCGACCACGTCAACCGAACATCCAAGATCCCTGCCGGCATCATTTGCTCCTGTAATCGCATATTTCCAGAACTCACCGCCGCCGTCTCTCACGATAACGCCGATCTTAAGATCTGCTACGCTTTTTACTGCTTCTCCTGTCGTTTCATCAGCTACATCTGTGCCTTCACTTCCCTCCGCAGTACTGCCGCTTTCAGATCCGCATGCCATGAGACCGATTCCCAATACCATGGATAATAACACCATCATCATTTTCTTCTTCATTGTTACCTTCTCCTTTCTGATTTTGTTTTGCTAACCTTATAAATATCTATTATTTTATTACAATAGTAGATATATACCCCTTTATGAGCGTCTTCGTAAGACATCCTTTACCTTAGAAACAATGTGGGACGAAGTCAGCCCAAATCTTTCCATTAAATAGTCAACCGGTCCGACTTCGCCAAATTCATCCTGCACGCCTACCCTCTCCACCGGTACCGGACAGTTCTCCACAACCGCTTCCGCAACCGCGCTTCCAAGACCCCCGATGATGCTGCAGTTTTCCGCCGTAACGATTGCCCCTGTCTCTTTCGCGCATCTCGCAACCAAATCGACATCTAATGGTTTTATGGTAAACATATCGACCACTCTGGCGCTGATTCCCTCTTTCTCCAGCATATCAGCCGCTTTTATGGACTCGGCCACCTCCATGCCGTTGGCAATGATGGTCACGTCCGTTCCGTCTCTTACAATCACGCCATTGCCAATCTCGAATGTTGAACCGTCTTCGTATACTTTGTTGACTTCTTTGCGAGGCATCCGCAGGTAGACAACGCCATCCAGATCGGCCACCTTCTTCACAATATCCGTCATCATGACCGGATCAGTAGCCTCCAGCACTGTGATATGGGGCATAACTCTCATAATTCCCATATCCTCAAACGCCATGTGTGTCCCGCCGTTAAACGCCGCACTGACGCCTGCATCGCATCCTATGATCTTGACATTTTCACCGCCATAGGCACAGGACAGAAAGACCTGGTCATATATCCTTCTGCTGGAAAACACAGCAAATGAATGAAAGAAAGGAATCAATCCGGCAGCGGACATTCCGCCGGCCATCGCCGCGCCATTCTGTTCCTGAATACCGATATTGAAGAACCTGTCCGGAAAAGCTTTTCTGAAATTACCTGTTCCACAGGAGTTGGAAAGATCACAGTCTATGCTGACAATCTTGGGGTTCTCCTCGGCCGCCTTGATCAGCGCATTGCAATATGCACTTCGCATCTCTATTCGGTCTTTCTCTATTACCTTGCATACTTTTATATGTTTCATCGTGATTTACCCAACGGATAAGTGTTCGCTGCATAGCGCCTTTCTATTTCTTGAACAGCTTCCTCTGCTTTTTTAGGATCAAACGTCATATAGTGGTTAAATTCCGCCTCTTCGGCAAAATTGATGCCTATTCCTTTAATCGTATCGAGAACGATCAGATGCGGTTTATTTTGCATTTTTTTCGCTCTCTCAACCGCATCATAGATTGCCTCTACATCATAACCTTTTACAAGCTGTGTCTCGAATCCAAAAGCGCGGAATTTTTCTTGTATATCAAGAGGCTCACAGATTTCTTCCAGCCTCCCGTCTAGCTGCTTTTTGTTCCAATCGACAAAAATGATCAGATGATCCAGTTTCAGATGGTTGGCTGTTTCCGCCGCCTCCCATACTTCGCCTTCCTGCATTTCTCCATCCCCAATGATACAATAGGTATAGCTGTCGCGGCCCTGTATCCGGTTTCCAAGAGCAACGCCGACGGCCGAGGAAAAACCCTGGCCTAACGATCCTGTACTCTTATCTACCCCGGGAGTATGCAGATGATCTGCATGGCTTGGCAGATTGGTTCCCGGTTTATTTAATGTCTTCAGCCATTCCATTGGAAAATATCCCTTCAGCGCCAATGCCGCATACAGCCCCGGACCGCAATGGCCTTTCGATAAGATCAGCCAGTCGCGTTCTTCCCAATCCGGTCTTTTGGGATCGATCTTCATAACCGCACCGTACAGTATGGCAAGTACATCAGCGATTGAAGCAGAACCGCCGATATGTCCAAATCCGGCCTCTCCGATCATTCTGACTGTTGCTATACGAATATCCGCACTCAAACGGCGGATCTTTTTAAAATCAATATTTTGTTGCAATCTCATCACCTCCTAATCAAAACTCGTGGTCACAAGGCTCTTTAACAGTACTAATTGAGACTATAACTCAAATTGTCCCAAGATACGCATCCACTACTCTTTTGTCGGATGCTAGCTGTTCAGCAGGACCATGCAGGATTACCTCACCACGCGCCATAACATATGCCTGGTCAGCCACACTTAGCCGGTCATTATTGTGATTGCACGAACTTCCAGCGAAACATAAATTATCAGAAAACTTCGTATTTCACCCATTCCTATCAAACAATTACTTCTGGCCAAGCTGCCTTAAAATACTTGCCTTCAGCGCTTCCACTCCATTTGCCTCAGAACCGATCAGTTCCCCTACGCCCGGAAAGCTCAAAACGGTCTCAAGAATGTCCGACGGCATTTTTTGAACGATATCAGCAAACCCGATGTGCGTCATCGCCGAGAGGTCGCTCATCGTCTTCCTGCTTGCCGCCTGGGATTCGGCGCGATGCTTTGGATATCCCAGTCCATGCTTCACACCGAAGATCTGTTCAAATATGTACTGCAGATTTTTCTCAGCCGCCCAGCCATATCCTTGATTTAACGCCAGAGCAATGCAGTTTCCGTGATTAATCTCAGAGAACAGCCACGCGTCCAGCGGGCTTAAAATATGACCGCAGACGACGCCCGGATACTGAAGTACAGAATTCAGGTATCCGATTCCGGTTCCACACCCGCCGATCGCATAATCCACTTTTTTAAGCTTCAAAAGAAGTGCCGATAAAAAACCGGTATGAATGTATGTCAGTTCTGACGGCGTGTCTGCCTCGGACATCCCTACATTAAATACCTCTAAGTCATACTTTTCCAGGCTGCGCAGAATATCGCTGTTTCTGACGCGCGTGCTGACTTCATTACATACAGCAACCTTCATAAAACTACCTCCCTTTCTATCCGTTGTTCATCACACTGCGCTTGGCACTTCAGCCGCTCTCTCCGTCCGGACGTCTATAATTGCCGGTCTGCCGCAATTCAACGCTTCTTTGAAAACATTGGCAAACTCTTCTGGCTTCTCAACACGTTTTGACCAGCATCCATATGCGTCGGCGATGCGACAAAAATCAATGTCAGCAAAGCAATACATCTCCTCAACACTTTCCGGCTCATCTTTATAAATCTCATTCAAAGCAAGCCTGGTCTGGACAAATGCGCTGTTATCATTAATAATCGTTACCGTATTGATTCCGTTCCGCATTGCTGTCTCCATTTCATTCAGGTGATAGTAAAAGGCACCATCCCCCGTAAAACATACAACCGGCCTGTCTGTCGCACACTTTACTCCAAGTGAAGCCGGGTAGCTCCAGCCAAGAGAACCTGCCGCGCGAAGGTACTTCTGAGAGGCTTTCATTCTGATCATTGTTGCCGACCAGACCGCTGAATATCCGGTATCCGCTACAACTACCGCGTCATCCGGCAGCGCTTTGCTGATCTCTTCACAGAGCCGCTCGGGTCTCATGGGAACAACGTCGCTGTTTTGATTTTTTGTATACTCCTTCAGCGTCTTGCCCGTGATCTCCCTGCACTCTGCTCTCCATGGGTCTCTCTTCTTCTCTGCGATTGCTTCAGTCAACTGCGCTGTAACCACTCTCGCATCCCCAGGAAGCCCCACACAATTCGGATAATTCTTCCCAAGCTCCGCAGGATCTATATCAATCTGTATGACCGATGTCTCCATAAGCGGGAATTGCCAGTTGAACGTCGTCTGATCGCCTGCCTGCGTACCAATAAAGATTACCAGATCTGCTTTACCTACAATCTTATTGGCGCAATCCATGCCATACTCGCCCACGATACCGCACCACAGATCATCACTTTCGTCAATCTGCGCTTTTCCGTCCGGGGAGGTAACGACAGGGATATCTCCCTTTTGAGCAAGCTTATAAATATTCTCGCCTGCTCCGGATATGGCTGCGCCTCTTCCAATGACGATAACCGGATTATCTGCCTTGTTAATGTTATCCGCAGCAGCCACCACTCTCTCTTCCTCCGCCTTGGGACGGTACGGTGGATAGATGGTGTATGCCTGTTCTGTAATGACCGGACTTTCAACGGTTGCCAGCTCCATGAGCCGTCCCACATTGTTGCTGATATCCGTATGTACCGGACGCGGCTTTCCTGTCACAGCTTCCCTGAACAGCTGCCGCAGAACCACCGGCATCTGCTCACTGTCAGATATGTCTGCGTTAAATTTCGTAATGCCCTCATACAGTAATCTGTGGTCCGCTTCCTGATAAGAACCCCGATGCTGAAGAACCGGAGGCTTTTTCCCGGTAAATGAGATGACCGGCGAACCGGCCAGCCATGCCTCATGGATTCCGCCCGCCAGATTGGCAGCTCCTATGGATTGGGCAAAGCAAACGGACGGTTTCCCGGACATTCTCGCATACCCGTCTGCCATATATGCCGCAGCGTTTTCCGTGTGCGCCATCACAGGTTTAATCCCCAGATGTTTTAATTCACGGATTGCAATCTTTAGGATTGCCTCGATGTAGAACACATGGTCTACATCAAATCCCTTTAACGTCCTTGCAATATACTCGGCACCTTCATATGAATTACTCATGATTTCTCCTTTACTAAATAATAATCTCCTGTCTGTCGATAGATACTAGTGTACCGATGATATTTAGTTAAATCACTCGCCTGATTCTTTACAAAGCAATTTCAATATCATAGAGCGGAATATGCTGCATGCAATTAAAGACGTCTCTGTTATTGTAATCACCGACAATATATTCTTTGTAGAGACTGATCTTGATCGCCATGCAGTCGTCCACATAAAAAACTCCATACACATTCTTCAAGGGCATCTCATACAAATCTGCAACAAACACCTTTGTAAAAATATTAGACGCCTTAACTTTATTATATACTTCCACATTGTCAAAAAACAAATCCATGGTACACATAAAAGGACCCGCGTTTTTGCTTCGACATGTTACCGTAAGATCATATAGCTTTGCCATATTATTTCCTCCATCGCGCACATCGGCATTTACTTGTTCCTGGGAAATTCCATAACTTCAATATCAAAAGGCTCGCACGGATCCTCCAGAGGCATCAAGTGCCATACGTTAAAACGATAGTCCGGCGGAATCTGATAAAAGTGAGGAGCGTACGGTGTCTCACAATTAGACGTACTCTTTCTACCCGGGAAATACCCATATGCCAGATGTCCATATGTATACTCCACAACTTCATTCGCGATTTCCTGCGTTCTCCCGGAACCTTCAATAATCAGTCCCACTTCATGGCCTACCGTCTTAACCTTTTCCGCTTTCCCCAATACGCCATCTGTTCCATATATTCTGAAATTAAGATTATAGTCTTCTCCTGCCTTAAGATTCTTGGCCGACAGCCAGTCATCTGTCTTCTTTCTCATCGTCTCAAGGAAACTATCCAGCTGTCCCAGCAGTTTTTCTTCGCGGATTCCAACAATAGAAATACATCTGTATCCGGTCAATTTTGCACCCTCCACCTTAACGGTGTAAGGTTCCACCGGCTGCCACTTACCGCCGCTGACTTTTACAGTCTTATCGTCAATCTGTTCGTGTACTGCTTCCATCAGATCCAGATATCCTCCCGGATTTTCTTCGCGGAACGGATTCCTTCTCTCAAAAAGCGAGTGTCCTGCGACGGATTTTATCGATGCCCTGTCCTCTTCATTCGGAGTCGTAATCTTAAAATAACCGTCTCCGATTGTTGCATATACAGTGGTAAACCCCTGTCTTCCATCAAGGCAGACGCCTGCGCACTCAATCGTTTTTGCCATGTGAGCGGCAGTTCCTTTGTCAAAGCCGGCATTGAGAAGAGGCGCCATATGAAGACCTACATCCAGCGCGCGCCCGGTAATAACGCCGTCCACGTCCATTTGCAAAGCTTTCATAATCGGTTCGGGCCCCATCTGGGCAACGATTCTGTTTACTTCTTCCACATCCTTTTCGCTTAGGTATTCCGGAAGTCGGTCCGAGTCAATTACTCTTTTAAATTTCTCTCCGTTTTTCAGCTTGTTGAGAATATAATCTTTGCTCACTTCCCCGCGAACCAAAGCAATTTTGAAATGAAGATTGTTCTCACGGGCAAACTTGTCAATGTCGTCCAAGCACTCGTCAAGATGCTTGTTGGAGCCGCTGGGCGTTCCCAGTGAAAAAGCAAACGGCACTTTGTGGTCGAGTGCTTCTTTGATAAAAACATTCATATTATTAGAAACCTGAGCCCGATCCAACATGTGGCAATCCGGATCCCCCAGCCAATAAGGCCCCCAATCCGTGCTGTTACTCTGACCAACAATGGCGTCAACACCCCATTCGAAGGCCTTTTCAGCTTCTTTTTTCGCCTTCTCTGCCGGCATGGCCATATGGCAGATAATCGACAATACGTTAAATTCTTTAGCCATAATTTCCTTCCTTTCCTAAATAAATAATTCATTCTACTTCATGTTTTGAATCTTTTTTTCAGACAACCTTGCCTTTTTCATGAAATTATTATATTATAAATTGTACAGATACGTCCAATATTTAAATTAAATAATTAGATATTCCATCAAGGAATATCACTAACAGTATTCAAAACCAGGAGGTTCCTATGGATATACGGGTATTACAATATTTTCTGGAAACTGCCAGAGAAGCCAACATGAGCAGGGCTGCCGAGAAGCTTCATATCTCACAACCGACCATGTCGAAACAATTGAAGGATCTGGAAGAAGAATTGGGGGCCAAACTTTTTACCCGGTCCAACTACAGCATCAAGCTGACCGAGGCCGGCATGCTGCTCCGCAAGCGTGCGGAGGATATTGTGAGTCTTGTTGAGATGACAAAGGCAGAATTTCAATCTCTGGACGACATAAACAGCGGCGATGTTTTCGTTGGCGCTGCTGAATCGGAAGCGTTTCAGTTTTTTGCAGAAACAGCAAGTGACCTCCAAAGGGATTACCCCAATATCCGTTACAATATTTATAGCGGAAACATGGAGGATGTTTGCGAGCGTCTGGATAAAGGCCTTCTGGACTTTGCCATCATTGCACGCTATATCGACTCTTCCAAATATAAATTTTTCGAAATTCCGGGAAACGACACCTGGGGTGTCATTATGCGAAAAGACGATCCTCTCGCACTGAGAAAGACATTATCCATAGACGATCTTTTCGAGCTGCCCCTCATCTGCTCTCGTCAGTGGCTATCTCTGGACTTAACTCGCTGGTTTGGAGAACAGGCCGACAAACTTAGAATCGTGGCAACTTTCAATGTCTGCTTTAATGCATCTATTATGGTTCGTGCAGGAATGGGATATGCGATTACTTTTGAAAAAAAGATGTATACAAGAAATGATAACGACCTTATCTTTCGCCCAATTAGTTCTGTTCCAAAATCCAAACTGAATATTGTCTGGAGAAAGCATCAGGCTCTCACGCCAATTGCAAAACTTCTGTTAAACGAATTGCAGGAGCGATGCTCGAATCTTCTGGATGATACCTCCACACCCAAAACTGCAGAAGACCCACGATAATCTCTCCTGCATACTTGCTTTGTTAAAATACATATAGTATCATAATTGTCCATATTTTCCACATGAGACGCTAACTCAGGACGGGCATTCTGGCTTTGCTCTGAACTGGTTCTGGAAGAAGTGTCATCAAAACCTTCCGGATATTTTATCAGATTTATTATTTTCCAACTTTACGACACGATGTCGCAAAGTTACCACTTCCAAAATAACAGAAAAAATAGCCAAATACGGAATCCAGCTGTTTTATGAATCCATATTCAATTTTTTTTATTACTCCTTTAATCTCAAATCTTATCAATCACCACCATTACCTTCCAGCCACTTTCTTCACAATCCAGATAAACCCTAAGCCAATGCCCTTTACCAGATAAAATGCTGCCATGACTAATCCCCATATCAACACCATGCCGCCAATGGCACCGCCTACCAGAAGATTGAGGGCTACCACTCCAATCGTACCACCAATGTCGAATCCCCTAGGGATAATCCAGAAGAACATCCTGCGTACGCCAAAAGGAATCCCCACTAAAGTCCACAACTTCAAGTGGTCACATATACCATCATCCACACACAACGGATAAAACAACACTATCAGAATAGCTGCCGCAGCAATCGGAAAAATCACTTGTTTCATCAAGTCTTTAGCCTTCATTCCATCCACCTCCATACATTCAAGTTACGAAGTTACAATTTTCAAAAACGCAGGCAAAAAGGACATTCTTCTAAAATTTCTTAGAAAAATGTCCTTTAAATAGACTTATAAAATCCTATTTAATTCTTGAAAATCCACTTGGCTTATCTTTGTGGATATAGGCTACTCTCTGCGAATCATTACATATCGTTACATATTACGCTGTAAATTTGCTGTAAAAATGCTGTGGAAGCCTCATTTTCGACCTTTCTGACAGCCTGCAAACCCTTGATTTTACTGGATTCTTACTTATCCAGACTCTTCATCGTCGGGATTATTAACCCTGATATTACATACTCTTACATATTCATACATATCACTTCAAAACCGCTGATTCAATGGGCTTTCTTCGTTCCATATCATAACATATCGTTACAAGAAATTGATGTAACTTTGATGTAAATCAACAAAATTTTATGTAAAACTGATGTAACTTTCCGCTTGTCCTTATCACCTGGACACTTCCCATTACATAATCTCAACTTTTGATTCCAGACTTATTATTGCAACCTGTTTCTTATTCTCAGTTGCTTCGGCATAGATGTTCATCGTCGTCGTGATATCCGAATGTCCCATAATTTCCTGAATTACTTTCAGATTTGATTCATTCTCACAAAACCTGGTACAAAACGTATGCCTTAAATGATGGCAACTAAAGTGTGGAATCAACACCGGTTGTCTTTTTTCCTTCTTGGCAGTTTGTATCTCTTCCTCATTATAGGCTTCATAGATACGCTTTATCGCTCGATTGATGGTCATTGGAATATGAACACTCCCAAATCGGTTAGTAAATGCAAAACCTGTATACCCTCTACAATCGCCGTGCTAAAGCCCTCTTCCTCCTGCCGCCGATACTCCTGCTGAAATGCCTGATACACCGACTCCATCATCGGAATCATACGGACTCCCGCCTTTGTCTTAGGTGTCGATATATGGTTCTCACATTCTCCGGAGTCCTGAAGACGATAGATCAAACTATGGTTAATACTTATTGTGCGATTCTCAAAATCTAAGTCCTCCCATCGCAAGCCTAACACCTCACCAATGCGTCCGCCGGTTCCGAGTAGTACGGTAAAGAGCGGCAACCAATGGTTATAGATTGGGCTGTTCGCCGTATACTGCATAAATGCTCTCTGCTGTTCCAGCGTCAATGCATGTCTTGTCCCTTTGTCCCACTCATCACTCCTCTTTATCTCCGCCATTACTCCTGATGCCGGATTCAGACGGATGATACCATCTCGGACTGCCATGGTAAATACCGGATGTATAAGCGTATGAATAATCTCCATACTATTAAGCTTAAAATTCCGTTCATTAACTAATGAATAGTAAAAAGCCTTCACATCTGAGTATTTAATTTGGTGTAATCTGCGGTTTCCAAAGGCGGGCCGGACATATTTATCATACATATACTTATAGTTTGTCCTTGTGGACTGCTTTAGGTTAAACTTTCCAGCGATATACCGATCAAATGCTGCATTTAACGTAGTATTCTCTCCAGCATATGTATCAATCCCATCATCTTTGTCTCGCTCAACAGTTTTTTCTCGTTTTCGCAGTTCCACAAGTCCACTGGCGTAAATGACTCTTCGTATCCCATTTACATCCTTATACTGATAAATATAATACCCATTATTGCGCTGTGATTCTCCCTGCCGGAGTACTCTTCCTTTTGAATCTTTTCTTGAACTTGCTATTGCTGACACCTCCATCACTATTAATTCTCATTAATAGGAAGAAAGATACCAGTAAACTATTGGTCATCGGAACCCTCATTCAACAAATTTTGGATACCTTTAACCACTGCCTGGGTTTTAGACAGATTATGTTTGGCTGCATACTTTTCCAGACTTTCTTTTTCTTCTAACGTAAGTCGAATGTACAAAACTTCCGACCTGGGATTTTCACTCTTTGGTCTTCCTGTTCTTGCCACCCTGCTACCTCCCAAACCATAATCTCTATATATCATTATATATTTGTATATACAAAAAGTCAACCATTTTCTTGTATCTATAAATACATTTTCTCTCTTGATTACTTCCTATTAAATATCAAATCTTTATTCGCGAAATGCTTCTAAGTAATTTTCAAACAGTTCCGTATTCACTAATGCAATATTTCTTATCTTATAGACGGCACCAGCCTCTTTTGCAAGCTTCATAAATGATTGTATTCCCATAGAATATAAC